>Ga0209295_1000882_pt1 | contig 11811 bp, 9 predicted proteins | sample Porto_5metaG_FD_187428 | JGI IMG/M metagenome (GOLD analysis project Ga0209295, IMG submission 187428) | Marine algal microbial communities from Porto, Portugal - Porto_5 metaG (SPAdes) (version 2) | ecosystem: Host-associated > Algae > Red algae > Unclassified | place: Portugal: Porto... | reverse complement strand
GCTTTGTCCAATATCGTTTTATAAGTAAAAATCGGAGCATTGAAACGTAATGCCAAAGCAATGGCATCACTAGTTCTTGCATCTATGATTTCTTCGATACCATCTCTTTCGCAGATAATGCTAGAGTAAAATACACCATCTACCAATTTGTGAATTATTACTTGTTTGACAACGATATCGAATCGGTCAGAGAAATTTTTAAAGAGGTCATGTGTAAGTGGTCTTGGGGGTTTAATCTCTTTCTCTAAAGCAATTGCAATAGACTGAGCTTCAAAAGCGCCAATAACAATAGGTAATTTTCTATCGCCTTCAACCTCGTTCAAAATTAGAGCGTATGCACCGTTCTGAGTTTGGCTGTAAGAGATACCTTTTATTTTTAATCGTACTAGACTCATAGATTTTCAACTAAAAAAGGCTGCTCGAATACTTGGGCTCCAACTATTCGAACAGCCCTTTAAGGGGCACAAAATAACAAAAAATTAGCCGTTTTGCGCTTTAAAATCCTTTAATTTTTCAATCAATTGAGGAACAACTTCGAAGGCGTCTCCAACAATTCCGTAATCAGCTGCTTTAAAGAAAGGAGCTTCAGGGTCATTATTGATCACTACTTTGGTTTTAGAAGCACTTACGCCTGCTAAATGTTGAATTGCTCCAGAAATACCGATAGCGATGTAAAGATTACTTGCAACGGGCTTTCCTGTTTGTCCTACGTGCTCACCGTGAGGTCTCCATCCAAGGTCGGATACCGGTTTGGAACATGCAGTTGCAGCGCCTAGAACATCTGCTAATTCTTCGATCATTCCCCAGTTTTCTGGACCTTTCATACCTCTACCGGCAGAAACGACGATATCGGCATCGGCAATAGTGGCCTTACCAACAACTTTATCGACTTCAACAGATTTGGTGTCATTTGTAGCTGCATCTGAAGCTGCGCCTATTTCTTCGACAGAAATATCCGTTTTGTTTTCATGAGCACCAAATGCATTGTTAGATACACCTACTATTTTAATATCGGTATCTATTTGCGTGTGTGCAAAACCTTTGTTACTGAAAGCCGTTCTCTTTACTGTAAATGGCGATGTGCTATCTGGAGCCTGAACTACATTAGGTGCGTAACCTGCAGATAATTTTGCCGATAACAATGGTGCCAAATACTTTGTGTCTGTGCTAGAGCTTAAAATAACCACTTTTGCATCTGTGCTCTTAACGGCTTCAGCAATAGAAGAGGCATATGACCCAGCATTGAAAGTTGCTAGAGTATCATCCTTTACGTTTATTACTTTTGAAACTCCGTATTCACCCAGCGATTCGTTCTCAGTGCTATTGAAAGCAATAGCGGTAACGGTTGTACCCATCATTTGGGCAACTGCAGAAGCGTAAGAGGCAACCTCGAACGCATTCTTTTTAAATTTTCCTTGTTCTGATTCTGTATATACTAAAACTGACATCTTTTTTGTTTTTAATTATTACCTATTATATAGGTTATTAAATTACTTTGGCTTCATTATGTAGCAGATCAACCAATTGATCTACACTGTCGGCAAGTTTAACTTGACCTTTTGGAGCCGGTTTGTCGAATTTTTTGTCTTCGGTAGCTTTAATTGCATCAACAGGTTCAACAACCGTTAAAGCTTTCTTTCTCGCCATCATAATACCGCGCATATTTGGAATACGAAGATCACTTTCTTCAACAAGACCTTTTTGACCACCTACTACTAAAGGTAGAGAGCTGCTCAATTTTTCTTTTCCTCCATCTATTTCTCTAACTGCGGTAACATTGTTTCCGTCAATCTCAAGGCTAATACAAGAGTTGATGAAATTCATATTTGTTAAAGAAGCTAAAATTCCAGGTACCATTCCTCCATTATAGTCAATAGATTCTCTACCGCCAATAACCAAGTCGTACCCACCATCTTTAACGACTGCCGCTAACTGTTGGGCAACAGAAAATCCGTCTGTAGGTTCTGTGTTGATTCTAAAAGCTTCATCTGCGCCAATAGCAAGTGCTTTACGCATTGTTGGTTCAACAGTTGGTCCGCCAACAGTGGCAATATGCACTGTAGCGCCTTGTTTTTCTTTAAACCACATAGCTCTCGTTAATCCGAATTCATCGTTCGGGTTAATTACAAACTGTACACCATTGGTGTCAAATTTTGTATCGCCATCCGTGAAATTTATCTTAGACGTTGTGTCTGGTACATTACTTATGCAAACTAATATCTTCATGTTTAAAAAACTTTATATCAATGGTGACGAAGATAGCTAATAAAATCCGAATTTACTATGCATGCATAGTAAATTTTATAACTTTTTTTAAATATCGCATTCTATTTTTTGATATTATATTTCCTATTTTTGCTTGCTTTCTAGCATTTAACAATGATTAATAATTACCATACATGAAAACACTACAATTTAGGCAAGCAATAGCCGAGGCCATGTCCGAAGAAATGAGGAAGGATGAATCTATCTATTTAATGGGTGAAGAGGTAGCGGAATATAATGGCGCATATAAGGCTTCTAAAGGGATGTTGGACGAGTTTGGTCCTAAGAGGGTAATCGATACTCCAATATCTGAACTTGGTTTTGCGGGTATAGGTGTTGGTTCTACTATGACCGGTAATAGACCTATTATAGAATTCATGACTTTCAACTTTGCGTTGGTAGGTATAGATCAAATTATAAACAATGCGGCGAAGATCAGACAAATGTCTGGGGGGCAATTTCCTTGTCCTATAGTATTTAGGGGTCCTACGGCATCAGCAGGTCAATTGGCGGCAACGCACTCACAAGCATTTGAGAGTTGGTACGCTAACTGCCCGGGATTAAAAGTAGTAGTACCTTCTAATCCGGCAGACGCAAAAGGATTATTAAAAGCGGCTATACGTGATAATGATCCAGTAATATTTATGGAGTCTGAGCAAATGTATGGTGATAAAGGTGAAGTGCCAGAAGGTGACTACACTATTCCATTAGGGGTTGCAGACATTCGTAGGGAAGGTAAAGATGTTACTATCGTTTCTTTTGGTAAAATTATAAAAGAGGCTGACAAAGCTGCAGATGAATTAGAGAAAGAAGGGATTAGCTGTGAGATCATTGATTTACGTACGGTAAAACCTTTGGATTATGAAGCTGTTTTAAAATCCGTTAAGAAAACAAACCGATTAGTGGTTCTGGAAGAAGCTTGGCCATTTGGTAACGTGGCAACTGAAATCACTTATCATATACAAGCACATGCATTTGATTATTTAGATGCTCCTATTGTTAAGATCAACACAGCAGATACGCCAGCACCATATTCTCCTGTATTATTAGAGGAGTGGTTGCCAAACCATAAAGATGTGGTAAACGCTGTTAAAAAAGTTTTATACAAATAAAAGTATACTTTTGTAAAGTACCTTAGCTTCTCCGACCAAGTCTGGAGAAGCTTTTTTTATTGGTATGTTATTTGCGACTAGAATTTTTATTGAACGACGTTTTTTAATGAGAGGAATATTTTTCACATTTTTAAGTCTATGTTTCTTCATAGCTCAAGGTCAGACCAAAATAGGTGGTATGGTCATTGACGAGCAAGGCGATCCCGTTTCCTTTGCCAATGTATTCTTCAAGAATTCTACTGAGGGTACTATTACTAATGACGATGGCAGGTTTTATTTAGAGTCTGAAAATGAATATAGTACGGTTATCATTTCTTTTATTGGTTATACTGATTACGAACTTCAGTTAGATGCTAAAGTCGCCTATGATTTAAAAATAACCATGGTTGAAGCTGCCGAGCAGTTGAACGAGGTAGTTTTAATAGCCGGTAAACAGTCAAAAAAGAATAATCCTGCTGTTGATATTCTACGCAAAATTTGGTCAAAGAAGCGTCAGAATGGGGTACGTCAGTTTAACCAATATGCTTTTGATAAGTATGAAAAGGTAGAATTCGATTTAAATACTATTGATAGTTCACTCATAAAAAGTAAAGTATTTAAAGGTTTGGAGTTCGTTTTTCAAGATTTGGATACTTCCCGCATAACAGGTAAAACCTATTTACCAATTTTCTTGAACGAGACTTTTTCTAAAATATACGGTGATAATAAGCTGAAGGAAGAGAAAGAAGAGGTTTTGGGAAATAAGAATTCTGGCTTTGAAAACAATCAGGCAATAATAGCGTTTGTTCAAGACTTGTATCAAGAGTACGATGTCTATAATAATTACTTAAAGTTCTTCGATAAAAGTTTTACTAGTCCGTTATCAAAAACAGGAGTAGATGTGTATAACTATGCCCTTAGAGACAGTGCATATATTGATAACAAGTGGTGTTATAATATTGTCTATTATCCACGTCGTAAAAATGAATTGACCTTTAAAGGCGATTTTTGGGTAAACGATTCTACCTGGGCGGTCAAGAATATTAATTTACAAGTTACCAAGAGTGCCAATATAAACTGGGTCAAAGATATCTACATCGAACAAGATTTCGAGGTAATGAACGATTCTGTTTTTCTTTTAAAACGCGATTACATGTTAAGTGATTTCAGTTTTAATAAAAAAGAAGAATCCCGTGGATTATACGGTAAGCGAACATCTGTATATGATAACTATGAGTTCGATAAGGTAAAGCCTAAAGAGGTGTATAAAAAGGATAGAAACCCTTTAGATGTTACCCAGATTTTAAAAGACGATGCTTTTTGGGAAAAGAATAGACTAGAAAGCTTAAATAAAGATGAGCAAGGAATATATAGCTTGCTCGATACGCTTAAAACCGTACCTAAATTTAAAAACTATTACAATTTTGTCAGCATTTTGGGCTCCGGCTATGTTGAAGTGGATAAATGGAATTTAGACCTGGGTTCAGTCTATGATTTTTTTGGGTATAATACCGCCGAAGGAGCTAGAATAAGGCTTGGGGCAAGAACATATTATGGTCAAAACGACCTTTGGCGCGTAGAGGGTTACACGGCATACGGCTTTAAAGACCATAAATTCAAACATGGTTTGGCCGGTAAAATGCTTTTAGACAAGAATAGCAGGTTTATAGTGTCTGGAGGAAACCGTAGGGATATTGAGCAGCTTGGCGTAAGCTTAACGGCTACGAATGATGTTTTGGGCCGTAGTATAGCATCTTCTTCATTATTGACTGTTGGTGCTAACAATAGGCTTACAAATATTAATCTAAGTGCCCTGAATTTTGAAATAGAACCGTTGACCAATTTAAAATTATCTGTAGGTGGTACGTTTAGAACTTTGAGTTCTGCATTGCCAAATGATTTTAGTTTGGATTATGTAAACCCTGAATCTCCAACAGGCGTTTCTTCAGAGATAAGACAATTCGATTTTAATGCATTGGTATTATATACGCCAGGTAAAAAAACCATAGGTTATGGTGTAGAGCGTAGAGATGTAAATGATACGTATAGTACTATATTGCTAAATTATACGAAGGGAACAAAGGGAGTGTTAAATAGTGATTTCGATTACAGTAAGCTCCAGTTTTCGTATAGTCAGCCTTGGCAATTAGGTGGTTTTGGCAGGTTGTTAAGTACGGTAGAATTAGGTAAAACATTTGGCGAAGTACCTTTAGGGCTTTTAAGTGTAGTGCCCGGTAACCAAACTTTTTTCTCCAATTACGGCACATTTCCAAATTTAGATTTCTATGAATTTGTGACTGATACCTATGCGGCCGTACATTTGCAGCATAATTTTAACGGAAGATTTTTCTCGAGAATTCCTTTTTTAAGAAAATATAACTTGAGAGAGATCGTTGCAATACGTGGTGTGTGGGGAGATTTGTCTGATGAAAATATAGCATTGAGTGCTCCGGCAACTATAAATACGCCGTTAAACGCACCATCTGATCAAATATATTACGAGTACTCCTTCGGTATAGGGAATATTTTTAAGGTATTTAGATTAGATTTTAATTTTAGGGGAAATTATCTGGATAATCCAGATGCAAGAAAGTTCGGAGTTACAGGAACTTTTGGATTTGTCTTTTAATTCGATTAATTTTTACAATTATAACTAATAAGTAACGTTTCATAACAAATTAGAATTTAAACAACTTTAAATATGGCAGCAGCAAAAGGATTGACCTTTGATGTTTTAATAGAAATTCCGAAAGGAAGCAGAAACAAGTACGAATACGACTTCGATTTACATAAAATTCGTTTTGATCGTATGTTATTTTCCTCAATGATGTATCCAGGTGATTACGGATTCATACCTGAAACTTTAGCATTGGATAAAGATCCATTAGATGTTTTGGTAATGGGTACAGAGCCTACATACCCAATGACGGTAATGGAGGTGAAACCAATAGGAGTTTTCCACATGACAGATGAAAAAGGACCAGATGAGAAAATTATCTGTGTACCGGTTTCTGATCCAATTTGGAGCAATAACAATGATATAAGCGATTTAAATCCGCATAGATTAAAAGAAATAGAACATTTCTTTCAAGTATATAAAGATTTAGAAGAGAAAAAAGTTGACACAGGCGGATGGAGCGATGCTGCGAAAGCGGTAGAGATTTATCATGAATGTGTTGAAAGATATGATAACAGTGAGCACAAAGCGAAGCGCACTTTTATGATATAAATAATATTTAACTCTATTTAAGCCACTTTTAATAATAAAAAGTGGCTTTTTTTATTCTATTCTAATTTACTACATTAGTTGATCTAACAACTAACAATAGATTAAATGGAGTCAATTATGATTTACATGCCAATTCTTATGGCAGTACTAGGCCTAGTTTACATGGGCGTAAAAAGATCTTGGGTAATGAAACAACATGCCGGAGATGGAAAAATGAAAGAAATATCAGATTACATTTATGAAGGTGCCTTGGCCTTTTTAAGTGCAGAGTACAAGCTTTTAGCTGTATTCGTGGTAATTGTGAGTGTTTTGCTTGCTATCGTTTCTTTTGTAGTGCCCACAACACATATGCTAATTGTGGTCGCATTTATTTTTGGAGCTATATTTTCTGCATATGCAGGTAATATAGGTATGAAAATAGCAACAAAAACGAATGTAAGAACAACACAAGCGGCACGCACAAGTTTGCCAAATGCCTTAAAGATATCTTTTGGCGGTGGTACCGTAATGGGACTAGGTGTTGCTGGATTGGCGGTATTGGGACTGACCGTATTTTTTATCATATTTTTTCAATTTTTCATGGGCGGTGTTTGGACATCGACTATGGATATGACCGTAGTTCTTGAAACACTTGCAGGTTTCTCTTTAGGAGCGGAGTCAATTGCACTTTTTGCACGTGTGGGCGGTGGTATTTATACAAAGGCAGCAGATGTTGGTGCAGATCTAGTAGGTAAGGTAGAAGCGGGTATACCTGAAGATGATCCTCGTAACCCGGCCACTATTGCAGATAATGTAGGTGATAATGTAGGTGATGTTGCTGGTATGGGCGCCGATTTGTTCGGTTCGTATGTAGCAACTGTTCTAGCTGCTATGGTTCTAGGTAACTATGTTATAAAAGATATGGGCGGTAGTATTACCGATGCCTTTGGTGGTATAGGTCCTATTTTATTACCAATGGCAATAGCTGGGGTAGGTATTATTATATCGATCATCGGTACCATGTTGGTGAAAATTAAAAGTAACGATGCAAAAGAAGCCCAGGTAATGGGCGCTTTAAATATTGGAAACTGGACATCGATTATTTTGGTTGCAGTTTCTTGTTTTGGTTTAGTAACGTGGATGCTGCCGGAAACTATGAAAATGGAATTCTTTGGTGAAGGATTAGTGGAGATTTCAGCAATGCGTGTTTTTTATGCCACATTGGTAGGTTTGGTAGTAGGTGCCGTTATTTCTTCGGTAACCGAATATTATACAGGGTTAGGGAAGTCTCCTATCTTAAAAATTGTACAACAATCAAGTACGGGTGCCGGTACTAATATTATTGCAGGTTTGGCAACGGGTATGATTTCTACATTTCCATCGGTTTTGCTATTTGCAGGTGCTATTTGGGCATCTTATGCTTTTGCAGGTTTTTACGGTGTAGCGTTGGCTGCCTCTGCAATGATGGCAACTACGGCTATGCAATTGGCAATTGATGCCTTCGGTCCAATATCCGATAATGCAGGTGGTATTGCTGAAATGAGTGAGCAAGAACCTATTGTAAGAGAAAGAACGGATATTTTAGATTCAGTTGGTAATACCACTGCCGCTACAGGAAAAGGTTTTGCTATTGCTTCTGCGGCATTGACTTCTTTGGCTTTATTTGCTGCGTACGTAACTTTTACAGGAATTGATGGAATAAACATTTTCAAGGCTCCGGTATTGGCAATGTTATTTGTTGGTGGTATGGTGCCAGTAGTATTCTCTGCCTTGGCAATGAATGCGGTTGGTAAAGCAGCTATGGAAATGGTACAGGAGGTTAGGCGTCAGTTCAAGGATATACCCGGTATAATGGAAGGTACGGGTAAACCTGAATATGATAAATGTGTAGCGATATCTACACAAGCTTCATTAAAAGAAATGATGTTGCCAGGATTGTTGACTATTGGTTTTCCTTTGGTCATTGCTTTTGTTCCAATGTTATTTGGAATGAACAAATTGGCAATCGCAGAAATGTTAGGTGGTTATATGGCAGGTGTAACGGTATCTGGTGTATTGTGGGCAATCTTTCAGAACAATGCTGGTGGTGCTTGGGATAATGCCAAAAAATCATTTGAAGCAGGTGTTGAGATTAATGGCGAAATGACCTTTAAAGGCTCAGAGGCTCATAAGGCAGCTGTAACTGGTGATACTGTTGGTGATCCTTTTAAAGATACATCTGGACCTTCAATGAACATCTTAATTAAATTGACTTGTTTAATAGGTTTGGTAATTGCACCAATATTAGGTGGTCATGCAGAAGAAGGTGTTGCGTCGATGAATGATACAAAAGAGGTTACTATAGAAATGAATGTAGAAAGTGCAGATTTGGCGGAAGCTATTGTTACTTATTCTACAACGGTAAATGGTGAATCTATTACTGAAGAAGTAGTTTATAATGGTACCAAAGCAGAGGTAGAGGCACAATTGCAAGCATTTGAAAATGTAACAATTGCCAAGAAAGGAACCGCTACAGAAATTACTATAGAAAAAGTGGAAATCAATAAACAGTAATTTCACATTTAGAATATAAAAAACCATCAGCAAAGCTGATGGTTTTTTTGTTTTCAGAGTTATTGTAATCTGAATGTAATAGGAATTGCGAAGGAAACTTTTACAGCAGAACCTCTTTGTTTACCAGGAGTCATTTTTGGAAGTTTCGATAAGATTCTTACAGCTTCTTTTTCTAGTACATCGTGTGGACCTCTTTTTTGAATAGTGCCAATAGTACCATCATTGTTAATCATGAATGTTGTATTCACTTTGCCTTCAATGTTCATTTCTTGAGCTAATTCTGGGTAACGAAAGTTTTTACGAATATGCTTTTGCATCATGTCATTAAAACAAGCTCTTTTATCTTTTTCATTTTCACAACCTGGGAATACTGGAACTTCTTCAATGGTAATCCAATTTACTTTTACCTCTTCGGGCACTTCTTCTACTTCAAGGTCGGAAATATCTATGACTTCAGTTTCCGTATTTACCTCAATGGCAATAACTTCAGTTTCTTCAATAGGAGCATCATCTTCAATAATTTCTATTTCAGTTGGTAAAACTGGTGGTTTTGGTGGTGGCGTAACTTCTAATTGAAAAATAGGGGCGTCTTCTTCAATTGAGGGGTCAACATCGTTCATGGCTATATCTATACTGTAAATAGGGTCGAACGTTTTCCATTCCAACGCAGTATATACCATAGCTAATACTAATAGTAGTCCAACAACAAAGAACATTCCGCTCTTTTTATTCAGGTCTCTTTGTGGATTCTTTTTTGGTCTCATAATGTTTAAATTTTAGACTTGCCTACACAAGTGGGTTATTATTCATTTTTGCTTGTCTAAAACTATGGTTATGCTATAGGTTTTAAAACGAGCAATGAGTTAACGCTGCTTTTGGGTGAGTAAAAACGACTTTCCTTTAAAACACAGGTGTAGATTAAAGAATTATGATAGGTAAATTTGATAATTCTTGAAATAAAAATTTTAAAGGTTGTTGAAAGACCGTAATTTTAAGCCATGGGTATTTTTAAGAAAGATAAACTTCAAATTATTAATTTTCAATCTTACGGTAGTGCCACACGGTTATATGTAAGAGGTAGGGCAATTGAAGATGAAAATATCGATTTAGATCAAAAAGGGTTTTTCAATTTAATTAAAAATACATGGAAGCGTTTTGAAACCGATGAAATTAAAAATGCTCCCTTAAAAATTACATTTTCTAGCGGTGAAACAGTAGAAGGTACTACTGATGGTGATGGTTATTATCTAATTGATGAGAATATAGAGGGGCTTCAAGATTTGGCAAATGATGAGGGATGGGTAAAATTTGAGCTATCGTTTGGCAATACAAATTTAAAAAGGGAGATACTTCTACAAAATCGTTTTCCCGGTGAAATGCTAATACCATGTAAGCAAGCCAAATTTGGGGTGATCAGTGATATTGATGATACTATTTTACATACGGGAGTAGTGTCTTCTTTAAAATGGAAGGTCATTATAAACACAATGTTTAAAAGAGCTACCAAACGGGCTCAATTGGAAGGTGCATCGGATTTTTATACAAAACTTCATCAAGGTAAAACTGGCGTTGAAGCCAACCCTATTTTTTATGTGAGTCATAGTCCTTGGAATTTATATAGATATCTTGAACTTTTCTTGAAGACTAATAATTTCCCTAAAGGTCCGGTTTTATTGCGTAGCATGGCTAGTTTTAAAATGAGGAAGAAGAGTGATGAAAAGCCCCAGAAGCAAAAAGAAATCAGTAATTTATTAAAATCCTATCCAGAATTACCTTTTATATTAATTGGTGATAGTGGTGAAAAAGATGGTGATATTTATCAAGAGATATCTATGCTTTTTCCGGGTAGAATAAAAGCTATTTATTTACGTAGTGTCAACCACAGCAAACGAATGGCACGTATTGAAAATTTATTTGCAGACTTTAAAGATATACCTTTTCTAATGGTCAATAAAACAGAAGAAGCAATTGAGCACGCTAAACAAAACGGATTTATATAACAGCTAACGTTGTATATTCTTAATAGGAACCCATCTATTTTCATCAAAATCATTAAGGGCGTTGATCAATTGAAAGCTTTCAAAATTTTGTATATCAGCTTCTAGAATCCTTTTTTCCGTAATCTTGTTATGATCTAATAATCTAGCTCTACAGGTGCCTTCAAGTAGTGGAGTTGCTGGAGTTACAATCTGTTTACTATTCTTAAGTAGAATGTTGGCATAAGAAGTGTCTGTAACAAGTCCGTTTTTAATAATTAAAACATCATCAAAGTCTCTTCTTTGCTTATAGAGGTTGTTCAATTTTTTACGGTTGTTCCTTTTTACGTTGTAAGATATGGTGTCATCGCTTACTAGTTTAAGTGAAGAAGGTATACTGTTATCATATACAGAAAACGAGAATCGTGTACCATGTTGTTTGTAGCCTATGCGCAATTTGTATTTTAAAGTAGGATCTAAATTGGTCAAATGTATACCATCGAACAAAGAATAAGTGGGGTGGGTTTTATATAATTGCATATAAGACCTTCTAAATCTAGCTTCGTGATAGTCGGCATTTTTGATTTGACTATTTTCAATACAAACAGATTCAAATAATGGGTACATAAATTTTTTCTAAAAGTTCTTGATATTCATCTTCCATCTCGCTGAGGTGGGTAATTCCACCACCACTTTTATAAACTAGGTTACCATCTAT
>Ga0209295_1000880_pt1 | contig 11820 bp, 7 predicted proteins | sample Porto_5metaG_FD_187428 | JGI IMG/M metagenome (GOLD analysis project Ga0209295, IMG submission 187428) | Marine algal microbial communities from Porto, Portugal - Porto_5 metaG (SPAdes) (version 2) | ecosystem: Host-associated > Algae > Red algae > Unclassified | place: Portugal: Porto... | reverse complement strand
ACCCGTGCGCTTCAAGCAGCTGAGCGACAGCCGACCAGAACTTTTCAAGTCGATATTGGTTCGAGGTTGGGTGGTCACGGGCTGACAGCGGCCGATCATACAGTACTGTATACGGCTCCATAGCAATCAAATCCATTGCGCAACGTGCCCGGATACGCGCTGCCTCGGACGGCGCGCCGGGCGCTGCCGCTGGGCGAGAGGCAGGCTCCCCGGCGCCGCCACTCCGACACGGGGGGGCAGGGCCGCCTCCCCCCCGGCATCTATCAGCGGATTCTATCGAGTTGCTGTCAGTCTGAATGAGATTGGGGGTTTACTGCTTGCCCTAAGACCAGCAGGGATACGCCAATTAGTAAAGAATGGAGGGCCAGTGTTTCGGCGCCGTGAACGGCGAGTGGCGCCATACGGGCTTTCGTAGGCAGATGAGCACTTCTCCGGACAGTGCATAAAATGGACCCTCTGGGACACCCCTGTGCCTCTGCATCTGCACCCGTGCGCTTCAAGCAGCTGAGCGACAGCCGACCAGAACTTTTCAAGTCGATATTGGTTCGAGGTTGGGTGGTCACGGGCTGACAGCGGCCGATCATACAGTACTGTATACGGCTCCATAGCAATTAAATCCATTGCGCAACGTGCCCGGATACGCCTGATTTCACCAAGTAAACCGAGTAAGCCCTTGAAGCAATTCCATTAGACCGGATAGGGCTTCCGTACTAGCCCCCGTGTGGCCCACCCCCGGGAAGTGTCCTTCAGGGCACCCCCTCCGCACAGGTGCGTGCACAGGGACTGCGCGTGCTTCCGTACTAGCCCCCGTGTGGCCCACCCCCCGGAAGTGTCCTTCAGGGCACCCCCTCCGCACGGGTGCGTGCACAGCGGTTGTGCGTGCCGCCGTGCGTGCGCCGCCGTGGTGCGTACCTCCGCCCCGCGTGCCTTATGTGCCCGCGTGTGCTGCACTTCGCTGGCCTCGCGTTGCGCCTCCGCGCTTGCGCCGAGTTCTTCGCACCCACCGCTTCGCCGTGCAGCCGTGCGCGTGTCCCCGTTCTCTTTCGTGTGCCGCTACGTACCTTTCCGCCGTGCCCTGGTCAGCTCTTTTTTTGCCCGCGTTTTTCTGAGGGAGGAGGGAGGGTGGAGGGGGGGCGCTCGCGTCTTTTTTTCATTCCGAGACAGCCCTGGAAGGGCTCGCCCGCAGGCTTTTTTCTCCGTGTGGAGGTAGCTAGGGGGGGGGTTAGCATTATCCTGGGTGCGGTTGGGGGGGGGCGTGATAAAACCGGGTCCGGGTGCGTGTGCTGCTGGCCGCCACCCTCACAACGCCTGTGGCTTCGCGCCTATAATTGGTGCTGTGGGAGGGGGTGGCAGCAGCTGGGGGGAAGGAGGCGCGCTCAGGCGAGGAGCGACCGTTTGCTCGCGGTCGCCCCGGCCCGAGTCGGCCGCCTACGATCTCCCCCTCCTCAATCCCTGGGGATTCCGATTTGGGGGTTCGCCCGCGAATCGGAACGACCCAAATCCATCGCTGGTACCGAAAACGGCGGCGCATTGGAGGAAGGAGGCACGCAGTCGGGGTCGATTTTTCACAGGGGACCCACCGTGTGCTGCTGAGATTATTTTTCTGGACGCGGAAAAACGGGTGTCGCGTGCGTTTGTGGCTCGGCGCGGCCGTCACCATTGCCAAGACTGAAATTGTCTGGAGGTTTCGGTGGCGGTCGTGGCAGTCACTGAAAGGAAGGCGTTGAGGGAGAATTCCGATTCCGTCGGCACATGCCCGGTTGGCGAAACCTCTCATCTCTTCTTTTTCCAGCCCTTTGGTCTTCCCGCGGCTGCAAGCCAATCGCGGGGAAGACTAAATCGTCGGGCGCCCGCACCCGCCTTGGGGGGGCTCTCGATTGGCAGTGGAACGCGGGTGGCGCTCCTTTTTTCGCCGCCGATTTGGTCGGGTTGTGACGAGCTTCTTTTGTGCAATAGGCACGGAAGCGTTTACGGTTCACGAACCTATTGAGAAATATTGTTAAGCTGTGGTGGCATTAAGTAGGTCAGGTTTGGGCTTAGTGGGAGAGTAAGAGCCACTGGTGTTGATTCGATAGAAGGGGTGAGCTTACTTTAATGCTGATCTGGGGCATTGGTGGACTGGCCACGTGCAGCAGCCCGTGAAGAACACGTGGGATCTGTCGCGTTTGGGGGGCGCGGTGCACCGCGAAGTTTTTGGCATCACAGAATCCCCAACTTGGGGTTGTGGAGCCAATTTGAGCGGGGCGCCCAGGGTTTTGCGGTGGTCCCGGAGGGCCGGCAATTTGGTGCGCGACGTGACGTACCCACGTCTCCTGGAGCAGGGGTCAGGTCTCGCAAAGCGCATCATTGGAGCTGAGCCCGACCATCGCTCCTTGAATAGCTCGCGTTGGGATCCTCACTACAGGTTTGGGTCACGCGTGGGAGATTGCCATGGTGGGGGGGGATGGGGCCCGCATGACCGGCGTCTCCAGCGACGACGAAATTCGGGTAGGGCCATTACCATCAACCGGCCGCCCTGGTGCGACCGCAGCAACGATGGGCGTTCCTGCTGACGACGCCAGCGCGGCGGCCGACGCGCAACGACGCGCTCGGAGCCACGACCGGGACGTGCGAGACGGCGCAGCGCTCTCGCCAGATTCACGCTCGGCACGGGGTTCAACCCGTGCGGAGTACAACAGGGCAAGGCGCGGGACGGAGACAACAGCGCACCGCGCCATACGGCTCGCTGCCAATGCCGCGCGCGCTGCCGAAGGCCGCGACGCCGAGACGCCAGCGCACCGCGCCATACGGCTCGCTGCCGATTCCGCGCGCGCTGCCAAAGGCCGCGACGCCGAGACGCCAGCGCACCGCGCCATGCGGCGCGCTGCCGATGCCGGACGCGCTGCGAAGGGCCGCGACGGGGAAACGCCAGCTCAGCGCGCTGAGCGGCAGACTGATGTGGCAGGGCGCGCTCAGGCGCGTCGTGCGCGACACCGTCCTGCTGGAGGACGGGATTCCTCGGAAGATGACGGCGACTACGAGGAAGAAGGCCCGGAGCGGGTCTGGCCAGAGTTTGCGCATGCCCAAGAGGCCTTCCGAGGCGAAGAAAAGCACACGCCCGAGCTGTACAGGCTCGGGCGGATGGACGATGCGTGCCCCAGCTGCAATGCACTTCACTGGCGAGAGGAGCGAACTTCTAAATCTACCAACGCGCTGCCCAAATTCGGCACCTGCTGCCAAAACGGGCAGGTCCAGCTACCAGCTATACGCGACCCACCCGAGCCGCTCAAGACCTTCCTCAAAGCAGAGTCGCCCCAGGGTCGACGCGTTGTCGGGCATCTTCGAACGCTGAACAATGCTCTGGCGCTGGCCGCCGTCAAGTCAAAGCCGCCGCCTCCGCTGCCTGGCGGCAGCGCTTTTCAGCCCAGCGTGCGGCTGAACGGACGGCTCACGCACGTGATTGGACCTTTGCTTCCGGGCGTTGGGCAGCAGGCGTCCTTTTTGCAGGCGTACTTTACCGACTCTGAAGACAACGCACAGCGCCTAGCCGCGGTGTGTGCTGTGTCGACACCCGACGGCGAGGGCGCCGCGGCCCCCGGTGGGGTACTGCGCAGGGACGTGTCTTCGCTGTCGTCGCCAGAGCGGCGCCTCTTTGACGCTCTGCAGGATCTGTACAAAATGCTGCTGGAGCATAATTCCCTGGTGCGCGGCTTTTTGACGGCTCATGAGCGCGTGCGGGAGCTCGAGGCAGCTGCAGGACGACCCATTCAGGAGCTCCGCGTCGTGATTGACGCGGAAGCACGGCCTGAGGGTGCGCACGTCCGAGTGTACAATGCACCAGAGGGACGCGGCGTCGACGAAGTAGCTGGGCTTCTTCCTTCGTCGGAGCTGGAGGTTTCCCCGGAGCATGCAGAGGAGGGACGCGTACCCACGCAACGCGACGTGTCGCTGGCAGTGCGCGGGCCGCCTGCAGCCGGAAGCGCAGGGGGAGGGCCTGCCGCTCCGCAGCGCGTGCTGCAAAGCATCTCCGCAATCCATCCATCGTACGAGACGGCGACCTACCCGTTGCTGCTGCCTCACGGAACCGACGGGTGGCACATAGATATCCCGCGTCAAAACCAGGGCAATCGGCAGCGCGTCGTCACTGCGCACGAGTATCTAGCGTACCGGCTGTTTACGCGCTCCGAAAACTTCAACGCCCTTCACCGCTGTGGTCGGCTATTTGGGCAGTGGGTCGTCGATTGTTACATTCGGGTTGAGCACCTGACCCTCACGTGGATGCGGTTCAACCAATCCAAGCTGCGTTATTCAGAATGGAGTCGGCTGGTGGATGCCGTGGTCCCAGGGGAGGAGCCTGCGGAGCGCATCGGACGTGGAGTCTACCTGCCGGACAGCTTTACAGGGTCGCCACGTTATATGCGCGCCAAGTTTGCAGAGGCCATGACGATGTACAAGGAGCTGGGAGCCCCGACGTTCTTCATCACCATGACGTGTCGGCCGACGTGGGACGAGATCAAGGTGGAGCTGCTGGCGGGCCAGGATTCCAAGGACCGCCCGGACCTCATCAGCCGAGTTTTCGAGCTCAAAAACCGCGAAATGCACTCGCTGGTGACCGCCGAGGACGTGATGGGGCGGTGCAATGGCTACTTATCGGTGAGGGAGTTCCAAAAGCGCGGTCTTCCCCATGTGCACGACATCATCTTTTTGCACAAGGACGACGCACCGCGGTCGGCGCAGGAATACGACAGGTGGATCTCTGCCGAGATACCGCCAGAGACGGCCCCAGCGCTGCGGAAGCTGGTGCTGGAGGCGAACATCCACGGTCCCTGCGGCACTCAAAACCCCACGTCGCCGTGCATGAAGGACGGAAAGTGCAGCAAGTTCTTTCCAAAGACGTTCGTATCATCCACTACTGACGGCGATGGTTCCTACCCCGAGTATCGCCGACGGTCACCCGAAGCCGGAGGCCGGACGGCCACCGTCACCCGCGCAGGCCAGACGTTTACGGTGGACAACAGCTGGGTCGTGCCGTACTCCCCTCAGCTGACGCTGCAGCTGGGATGCCACGTCAACGTGGAGATTGTAAGCGGCGTGAGCGCCCTCAAGTACCTGTTCAAGTATGTCACGAAAGGTCCCGACTCGGCCATGATGGCAGTTGTGGAAAGTCACGTCCCTGCAGTCGACGGTGGATCAACGACTGGGGACGCTTCGGCTGGGACCGGTAGCAACCCGCCCGGTTCTGGTGGGGCCGCGTCGAGTGGAGCCGCTATACGCGACCCACCCGAGCCGCTCAAGACCTTCCTCAAAGCAGAGTCGCCCCAGGGTCGACGCGTTGTCGGGCATCTTCGAACGCTGAACAATGCTCTGGCGCTGGCCGCCGTCAAGTCAAAGCCGCCGCCTCCGCTGCCTGGCGGCAGCGCTTTTCAGCCCAGCGTGCGGCTGAACGGACGGCTCACGCACGTGATTGGACCTTTGCTTCCGGGCGTTGGGCAGCAGGCGTCCTTTTTGCAGGCGTACTTTACCGACTCTGAAGACAACGCACAGCGCCTAGCCGCGGTGTGTGCTGTGTCGACACCCGACGGCGAGGGCGCCGCGGCCCCCGGTGGGGTACTGCGCAGGGACGTGTCTTCGCTGTCGTCGCCAGAGCGGCGCCTCTTTGACGCTCTGCAGGATCTGTACAAAATGCTGCTGGAGCATAATTCCCTGGTGCGCGGCTTTTTGACGGCTCATGAGCGCGTGCGGGAGCTCGAGGCAGCTGCAGGACGACCCATTCAGGAGCTCCGCGTCGTGATTGACGCGGAAGCACGGCCTGAGGGTGCGCACGTCCGAGTGTACAATGCACCAGAGGGACGCGGCGTCGACGAAGTAGCTGGGCTTCTTCCTTCGTCGGAGCTGGAGGTTTCCCCGGAGCATGCAGAGGAGGGACGCGTACCCACGCAACGCGACGTGTCGCTGGCAGTGCGCGGGCCGCCTGCAGCCGGAAGCGCAGGGGGAGGGCCTGCCGCTCCGCAGCGCGTGCTGCAAAGCATCTCCGCAATCCATCCATCGTACGAGACGGCGACCTACCCGTTGCTGCTGCCTCACGGAACCGACGGGTGGCACATAGATATCCCGCGTCAAAACCAGGGCAATCGGCAGCGCGTCGTCACTGCGCACGAGTATCTAGCGTACCGGCTGTTTACGCGCTCCGAAAACTTCAACGCCCTTCACCGCTGTGGTCGGCTATTTGGGCAGTGGGTCGTCGATTGTTACATTCGGGTTGAGCACCTGACCCTCACGTGGATGCGGTTCAACCAATCCAAGCTGCGTTATTCAGAATGGAGTCGGCTGGTGGATGCCGTGGTCCCAGGGGAGGAGCCTGCGGAGCGCATCGGACGTGGAGTCTACCTGCCGGACAGCTTTACAGGGTCGCCACGTTATATGCGCGCCAAGTTTGCAGAGGCCATGACGATGTACAAGGAGCTGGGAGCCCCGACGTTCTTCATCACCATGACGTGTCGGCCGACGTGGGACGAGATCAAGGTGGAGCTGCTGGCGGGCCAGGATTCCAAGGACCGCCCGGACCTCATCAGCCGAGTTTTCGAGCTCAAAAACCGCGAAATGCACTCGCTGGTGACCGCCGAGGACGTGATGGGGCGGTGCAATGGCTACTTATCGGTGAGGGAGTTCCAAAAGCGCGGTCTTCCCCATGTGCACGACATCATCTTTTTGCACAAGGACGACGCACCGCGGTCGGCGCAGGAATACGACAGGTGGATCTCTGCCGAGATACCGCCAGAGACGGCCCCAGCGCTGCGGAAGCTGGTGCTGGAGGCGAACATCCACGGTCCCTGCGGCACTCAAAACCCCACGTCGCCGTGCATGAAGGACGGAAAGTGCAGCAAGTTCTTTCCAAAGACGTTCGTATCATCCACTACTGACGGCGATGGTTCCTACCCCGAGTATCGCCGACGGTCACCCGAAGCCGGAGGCCGGACGGCCACCGTCACCCGCGCAGGCCAGACGTTTACGGTGGACAACAGCTGGGTCGTGCCGTACTCCCCTCAGCTGACGCTGCAGCTGGGATGCCACGTCAACGTGGAGATTGTAAGCGGCGTGAGCGCCCTCAAGTACCTGTTCAAGTATGTCACGAAAGGTCCCGACTCGGCCATGATGGCAGTTGTGGAAAGTCACGTCCCTGCAGTCGACGGTGGATCAACGACTGGGGACGCTTCGGCTGGGACCGGTAGCAACCCGCCCGGTTCTGGTGGGGCCGCGTCGAGTGGAGCCGCGGCTGCTGGCAACGAGCAACCAGCTGCGCCTGTAGCTCTGCAACCCGCTCCTGTGGACGAGATCCGGGCGTTCCAGGACGCCCGCGTTGTCAGCGAGAGCGAAGCCGTCGCGCGCGCTCTGGGCCACCCGATTCACAAGCGCAAGCCGTCGGTGCTGCGGCTGGCTCTTCACCTGGAGAACCAGCAGCCTGTACTGTTCAAGGAAGGAAGCGAGGAGGCTGCTATCGGCGCCGGTCCAAAGGCCACCACGCTGACAGCCTTTTTTGCGCTCTCATCGGCGGTGCCCGACGGGCTCTCACCCGCAGTGCGCGAGCTGCTCTACTCAGACATGCCCAAGTACTTCACGTGGGTTCAGTCGCAGCGCAAGTGGAAGCGTCGGGCGGATGCTGTCCACGCGGGATGCGTTCCCAAGCAGCTCGGACGCGTCAACACTGTGCACCCGTCGTTGGGCGACGTGTACTACCTACGGCTCCTGTTGCAGCGCGTGGAGGGACCGCAGTCCTTCCTGGAGCTCCGGACCTACCAGAATATCGTCCACCCTTCGTACCGCCTGGCCTGTGCGGCGCGGGGCATGCTAGCTGACAACGAAGGCGTGTGGAAAGATATTATGGAAGAGGCAGTTCGTAACTACATGCCCTACCAGATCCGGGACCTGTTTGCGGCTTTGGTTGTGCATGGTCCTCCGCCAGACGTGCCGTCCCTCTTCGACACGTACTTCGAGGCAATGGCTGAGGATGTGGTACACCGCTTGGAGGCGCGTGTTGCTGCCGGACTGGACTTGGCCGCGCAGGACAATGACGTGCGGCGGTATGTGATGCTGCAAATTGAGGGGCGGATTTTGGATGCTGCAGTGACCTTGGCAGGCCAAGGTGTGTTGTTGCCCGCGAGCACGCTGGGTGCCGACGGACAACCCGTCGTCCTGTTTGGCGAGGCCGCTCCGGCTGAACACAATGAGGACATCCCGTCCGATGCGGTTGAGGGAAGGAACGGCTCCAGCTTTGAGCGCCTGCTGGCGCACGAGATGCCAGCGGATCGAGCAGCACAGCTGCAGGACGCGCTGTCGCGGATTTCCACGTTGGTGCCGGACCAGCTCGCGGTCTTTAATGCCATCAGAGGTGCGATCGACGGAGGCGGCATCGGCCGAAAGATCTTCCTCATGGCGCCCGGCGGCTGCGGCAAAACCTACTTGGCGTCCATGCTCCTGGCCTACTGCCGCGGACAGGGCCATGCCGCCCTTGCAGTAGCTTCCAGCGGAGTGGCGGCCAACCTGATGCCTCTTGGACGGACGGCACACAGCCGCTTCAAAATTCCAATTGATACTGGCCCAAACTCCAGTTGTGGCTTTGCAGCACGGAGTGACACCGCGCGGTTGCTGCAGCGAACAAGGCTGATTGTATGGGACGAAGCGACGATGGCCCACCGCCATACCTTCGAGGCGGTCAAGCGGAGCATCAAGGACACAATCGGCGACGAAGCTGCAGGTCGCATCACATGGCTGCTATGCGGGGGATTTGAGCAGATCCCACCGGTTGTGCGTCGGGGCTCCGTCCTTCAGATCGTCCGTGCTTCCATCCGCAAGTCCCCCATGTGGCCAGACTTTACGGTCATGGAGCTATCTACCAATATGCGGGTGCAACGGTGCCTCGAAGCCGGAAACGTGGAGGAGAGCCGTCTGCTGGACAGCTGGGCCAAGTGGCTGCTAGCGGTAGGGCGAGGCACGGTCAAGGCGGCGCGGAACACCCCGGATCCTTTCGAAGCAGTGTCTGAAGACGAAGCCGAAGAGGAGGAAGCGCCCGCTGAAGCGTCGCTCGATGAGAGGCTCCAGGCCGACCTCAATGGCGCTCTTCCGTCTCCGGAGGCTGCGGCGGGTGTCGCGGTCCAGGGTGGCAGTGGGTCCAGGCTCGACGGGCTTCGTGGATTGGCCAGCCTTGCTGTCGAGCTTGCGACAACTGCTGTGTGCATCCCGCGAGCACTGTGCCAGAAGGCTGGCAAGGGGGTGCGAGATTTGCTCCTGGCCACTTTCCCCGACATCGAGACCATCGACCCGGCCAACCCTCAGGACTGCGTCGACAAGCTGAGTGGTCGCATGGTCTTGACGCCCCTAAACGAGGACGTAAAAATGATCAACCGCCAAGCGCTGGAGCTCTTCCCGGGGGAGGGCGTGCAATCGGTCGGCGTCAACCAGCTGGTAGATGCGGAAGAGGACGGGGAGTGGGGCGAGGTGGCCACCACCGAGTTCATGGACTCGGTGGACCACGCGTCAATCCCGGACCAGGATCTGCAGCTGAAGCAAGGGATGGTTGTCATGCTGCTGCGGAATTTAGCTTCCCAGAGCGGGGACTGCAACGGCACGCGATACATCGTGACTCGCGTTGGGAGCCACAGCCTGGGCGCCCGGCGCATGAGCGATGGGACCGAGATCATCATCCCCAAACTGTTCCTGACGCCAGCGGACATTGGTCTCCCGTTCGAGATGAAGCGCTTCCAGTTTCCGGTGCGCGCTGCCTTTGCCGCCACGATCAACAAGGCCCAAGGTTCAACTCTGGAGCGTCTGGGCATCTGGTTACGCGACAGCGTCTTTGGACACGGGCAGCTGTATGTAGCGCTCTCTCGCGTGGGCGATCCTCGCAAGGTGGTGGTCGGAGCACTGTCAGCGGCGTACGACTCTCTCGGCCGGATTGTGACCAACAATGTCGTCTACTCGCAGTTGTTCAACAACACCGTCGTTTGATGCGCTTGGGCGGGCGTGGGGTTGGTGCATTGTTTTCGTTTGCATGGGTTTCTGGCCGACATGCACGGTCGACCTTTTGTCTTTCTGATTATTGTGCGACGCTTCTTTCTGCCCTTTGCTGGGTTTCTGTGTTTTTCTTCCATGTATTGTCTGTGATTGCACTGCGCCACGACGTGACGAGAAAGAAAACCCCATTCTATCATGCGTCTCACTCCACGCCGGGCACGTTACCCCTCAGTACATCTCCTCATCACGTCCAAGAGCACACTGATCAGAGACCAAACTGCCAGATGATCCACCCCATCACGCCCACACAAGCTACTCCAAAAGCAATAAGCACCACGTCAAGGGCACCAACGCGCCGTCCACCAAGCTCACGCGCCGGGGGAGGGTGTGGCGCCACCTGCTGCACCATCAAGTCCAGATCCGCCATGCGGCGCGGTGCCTCTGCTGGGCCCTCAGTTGAGGAAGAGTCCGTGATGACAACTCGCGGGCGGTACGCGTACGGGTCAGCCACGACGACGGCGTCGGGCCACGCGGGTGGTACGCGTGAGGATGAGCTACCTCCACCACGCTCATATGCGTGAGCCGTGAAGTTGCGCGCGACACGGAGCGCGGCCGGCGGCGGTGCACGCGGGTACACAGGGGGAGCGGCGAGCTCGCGCGGAACAGCACCTTCGTCCGACTCGCCGCGGCGACCAGACGCGATATGACGCCCCCGCCCAGGGGCCTCAGCGGGGACGCGACCGTCGTCAGACCCGTAGCTACTGCCCGTGGGGGTGTCCATGGGGGCGACAATCCCCCGAAAGGGAAGGTGGTGGTGGGGAAGGTGGATGAGGTGAGGACGGGATGAGGAACGGCGAGGAAGGCGCTGGTGGGGCTCGGGTTTTCCGCAACAAGCGCGCCGCGGGCATACTGAGGAGCAGGGTCCGTCCTGGCGCTCTTATGTCGAGGGCGGGGACGGGCGTGAGCGCCCAACCGGACATGCGCGGAGTCCGGGCTGTACGATGTCGGCACATGGTTGGTGGTTCGCACCTGACACACGCGGTACTGCCGTTGGCCGCCGACTGTTTTCTTGGTGTTCGGTGTATCTGTTGTTGCTGGAGCGCTCTGGGCCGGCGCACCGTACCGGCACTTCACGACTGGTGGCCGTTCCTTCTGTTGTTCGCCGATGCGTCACCTATTTCTGCTGGAAGTGCCACGGTTTCTCTGCATCGCCATGCAAACACGGCGACGTGGGGCACCGAAAAAAAACGAACAAGCAGACTGTGAAATTAATCATGCACGCGACCAACGCGCGTCCAATCACATGACGGCAAGGCAGAAAATGCGCCTCGATTTACAGTGGGCTCTCAGAGCCCGCGCGGGTCCTACCTAGTCCTTTTATTTAAAGCTCGCCGTGGGCCACATGTTTGTCTGTCTGTATGTGCAGCCCACCAATGGGACGCCCGCGATCGGGTCGCGCACACGGGCTACATTGGCAAACAAATGGATTGCGCGACGGCCCAGATTTTCGGCGCATTCCGACCACAAACATTCTAAGGACCTGCATGCACGCCCGGATCAAATCTTTCCAGATCGGCGAGCGGCGCAGCGCGAGGCCGTCGAAATGAACGCCTGCGTTACAGTGATCCTGACGTATGGTAATCCAAATTGGATCAAACAGAGGATTTTGGGGACGGCCTAGATTTTCGGCGAGCAGCGCAGCGCGAGCGAGTCGAAATGAAGGCCTGCGTTACAGTGATCCTGACTTATAGTAATCCAAGTTCGATCATACAGAGAATTTTGGGGACGGCCCAGATTTTCGGCGAGCAGCGCAGCGCGAGGGCGTCGGTCCGA
>Ga0209295_1000873_pt1 | contig 11906 bp, 9 predicted proteins | sample Porto_5metaG_FD_187428 | JGI IMG/M metagenome (GOLD analysis project Ga0209295, IMG submission 187428) | Marine algal microbial communities from Porto, Portugal - Porto_5 metaG (SPAdes) (version 2) | ecosystem: Host-associated > Algae > Red algae > Unclassified | place: Portugal: Porto... | reverse complement strand
ACTGCACAAGTCGCACAGGTCGATGCAAAACTCGATGAAGCGCTAGTAGCAAAAGAGGAAGCGAACCTAAGAAGTCCTATCGCTGGTATCGTCGATAATGTCATCGTGAGTGCTGGAGAAGTCATCGGTCAAGGGGTTCCGCTTTTGACGTTGGTGGATACCAATGACCAATGGGTAGTACTTAACGTCACTGAGTCTTATTTAAATCAATTTGCTATTGGTCAGACATTTACCGGTACTATCCCAGCGCTGTCATCAGCGGATAAGCCTTATACAAAACAATTTACCGTCTATGCGACATCGACCTTATCAGACTTTGCTACTTGGCGTCCGACCAATAACGATGATGGTTTTGATGTGCGTACTTTTGAGGTGAAAGCACGACCCTCTGAACCCGATGCCCGTATCCGCTCGGGTATGAGTGTGGTCGTACGTATCAACCCTACTCCTGTCAATCAGAACCAAGAGTAGGCTATGCACTTGACTAAGTTAAGTGAGGCTTTTTTACGCAGTGCCGCCTACGAGCGCCGTTTTTTGACAAAAAATCACTGGGACTTTAGCATGGTAGTATGGATACCTCTGGCAACGGTGCTGCTAATATGGTGGATATTTTCACAGACTCAAATCACCGATTTACCTATCGGAGTCATCGATCAAGACAACAGCGCTGTTGCCAATACTGCTGTCCGTTACTTAGAGGCCAGTCCTACTTTGACGGTCAGACAGCTGTATTACTCCCAAGCGGATGCAGAGGCTGCCATCTTACAGCGTGACATTTACGCTGTTGTCATTATCCCAGAGGACTTTTCTCATAATATATTGTCAAGCCAGCCTGCTCCGTTGACTCTACAAGTCAATGCACAGTACGGTACGCACTCTGGTATTATTCAGGCAGGTGTCCAAGCAGTCGCTAGCACACTATCAGCAGGTGTAGAGATCAAACGATTGGTCAAACAAGGCGTAGCGCCATCACAAGCGATGACGGCTTACGCGCCTATTAGTGTACAGCGTATTAGCCTATTCAATGCTGCGACCAATTATCAGCAGTTTTTGGCATCGACTGTTATACCTGCTTTATTACATATATTGGCAATGGTCATTGGCGCAACTACGATTGGCCGCGAATTACGCGATAAGAATATCGGTCGCTGGTATCGCTTTATTGATACAGGAAAGCCAAATTTAACCTTATCTAAAACTTCAAAAACAACATCTTCACTATCAACCAAACAAGATAGCAGCAATGACAACACATCATCGAATGCAAAAGTGCCCAACTCGGTCAGCCTATCAGTGTTGGTATTTGGTCTATTGGGTAAATACTTTTGGCCAATACTGGCATATAGCTTGTGGTCAGCGTTGATATTGTGGCTGGCAACGTCCAATCAACATATAAATATCATGTCTCTCATGGCAGTCTATGCTGGGTTTTTGTGCCTAATGATATTGTCGTTTTGGCTAGGTGCTATTTTTACTTTGAATTCTTTTTCATTACGTATGGGTCTATCGACTACCGGATTTATTTCAGCGCCTTCTTACGCCTTCGCCGGTGTTACTTTTCCATATATTGCGATTAGTAATAGTGCGCAATATTGGTCAAATGCCCTGCCACTAACGCATTATCTAAAGCTTCATATTGCACAGTTACAAATGCAAGCACCGATCGCCATCTCTCTACCTATCCTTTACGGTCTAATGCTTGCAGCCATAATAGCGTTACTACTTGCAGCACTATTAACCAAACGCGCATTGGCGCATCCTGAACGTTGGGGAGCACGCTAATGTCTGCACAATCAAACAATACACCCTCAAAAACCAAACCAACCACCACTCCTGCTTTACAAAGTTTTTGGAACAGCTTTGTACAAACCTTTAAAGACGTTTTTGGCGACAAAGGCGTACTTTTGATGCTGGTGATCGCGCCTATTATTTATGGGTTCTTCTATCCTTGGCCCTACTCATCTGAAGTGGTTAATCATGTGCCAGTAGGTATCATTGATCATGACAACAGTAACTTATCGCGTACTCTCGTGCGTTATGTGAGCGCCAGTCCATACCTAGATACTGAACGGTTCATCAATGAGCAGGCTGCCAAAGAAGCCATATGGTCAGATCAAATTGCAGGCTATATGGTGATTCCAACTGGTCTTGAAGAACAAGTTCAGTCCGGAGAGCAAGCGCACGTCAGCGTACTGGGTAATGGCGGTTATTTTATTTTAAATAAAAACGTGCAATTGGGGTTCTCTCAAGCAGTGGGTACGGTATCTGCTGGTATTAAGGTAAAGAAAAGCATTGCGAAAGGCGCTTATGCACCTACCGCAGCACAGAATACTCAAGCTGTACCATTACGGATTATGCCACTATATAACCAAACCGAGGGCTATGGTGCTTATGTCGTACCTGCTGTCTCTGTGATTATCTTACAGCAAACACTGTTAATGGCGACAGCAATGCTGATTGGCACATGGTATGAGCAGCGCCGTCACAGTACGAGTATACGTGGCTGGCTAGGACGTATTGGGGCTTTGAGCTCGCTTAGCTTTATCATTGGCTGCTTTTACTATGGGTGGGCGTTTGAGCTACATCACTATCCACGTGGACAAAACATGCTTGGTACGCTGCTGTTTTTAGCACTATTTTGTCCGACAGTCGCGACCCTCGGCTGCGTGCTCGGATTATGGTTCCGGCAGCGTGAGCGCAGTATGCAGATCTTAATTTTTATATCCTTACCGATATTCTTCTTAAGCGGCTACCCTTGGCCAGCAGACCAATTGCCTCAAGTATTACAAGTAATACGTTGGCTGGTACCGACCACACCTGCAATTAATACCTCTGTACAGCTTAATCAAATGGGTGCCAGTGTCTCTCAAGTCGCTATAGGATTTTATGCGTTGGCTGGCTTGTGGTTGCTCTATTTTGTTTTATTGCTAATTTTACGCAAGCGTATTCCACAACGAAAAGCCTACTTGTAAACCTTCAAATGAATGAAAGATATGAGCATAAAAAAGCGCCTACTATTATTAGCAGGCGCTTTTTTATTTATACGATATAAATAGGCAATGGTTTAGAACACTCGGTTCAAACCATTCAATGCTGCCACACGATACGCTTCTGCCATCGTTGGATAGTTGAAAGTCGTATTTACAAAGTACTCAAGCGTGTTATTGCTCTTGCACTTCATCACTGCTTGACCGATATGAATAATCTCTGAAGCGTGGTTGCCGTAGCAATGGATGCCTAGAATTTCTAAGGTATCACGATGGAACAATATTTTTAATACTCCTGAACGTTCACCGATGATTTGTGCACGTGCCAGATGTTTAAAGAACGCCTGACCGACTTCATATGGGACTTTTTCATCCGTGAGCTCTTGCTCTGTCTTACCGATACAAGAGATTTCAGGAATCGTATAGATACCCGTCGGCACACTAGATACTGGCTCAGCATCGCTATCGCCAACCATAAAGGCAGCGGCACAGCGACCTTGGTCGTAGGCAGCAGAGGCTAGTGATGGCCAACCGATTACGTCGCCCGCAGCATAGATATTGTCGACGTCAGTACAGTAAGTATCATCTACTTTTAGCTGACCACGGCCATTTGCTTTTAGCCCAATGGCTTCTAAGTTCAAGCCTTCGGTGTTACCTGAGCGACCATTTGACCAAAGAATAGCATCAGATTTGATGCGCTTGCCGCTCTTTAAGTGTAACACCACATAGTCATCATGAGTCTCAAGATGATCAATCTCTTCATTACTACGGATAAGCACACCGAACTGTCTAAAGTCATGCGCGATAGCATCACTAATTTCGCTGTCTAGATAGTTAAGCAGCTGATCTTGGTTATTGATCAAATCAACTTTGTAGCCAAGGCCGGTAAAGATAGAGGCATACTCACAACCAATAACCCCTGCACCATAAATGATGATTTTTTTGACCACATAATCCATTTGCAAGATTTTGTCAGAGTCAAAAACGCGTGGATGGTTAAAGTCTAAAATCTCAGGACGGTAAGGACGACTACCGACAGTGATGATGGCTTTATTGAAAGTGATGGTTTCATAAACATTTTCATCGACTTCAATACGTAGCGTATGTGCGTCAATAAAACTTGCCCAGCCTTGAATGACCTCGATACGGTTGCGCTCATAAAAACGTGTATGGGTACTGACTTGACGACGAATGACTTGACGCGCTTTGGCGAGTACTTCATTTAGCGGTACTTGCTTATATTCCATCGCCTTGGTAAACATTGGATCGCGGCGAAAGTTAATCAAATTAAATACAGATTGGCGCAATGCTTTACTTGGAATTGTACCGACGTGAGTAGAGTTACCCCCTACTTGATCACGCGGATCGACGACCACGACTCTTTTACCAGACTTGGTTAATTTCATAGCAGCGGCTTCACCAGCAGGTCCCGCACCCAAAACAACGGCATCGTACTCATACTCATGGTCGTCACTTTTTAGACGGCGAGAGTCTTTGGTAAAACCAGATTTAATATCAATTCGTGTGTCATCGAGCGGATTCACTAAGTCAGGATGATGCATAACATCCTCAGTCACTTGCTCGTGAGTCTGCTCTATTTTTTCTTTTTTGTTTTTACCTTCGGTATGTTCAGGGCTTGGCACGTGTCCGCTAGATTTATTTGATACTTCGGTATGAATATCTTTACCAGTATCGTTGGTCTCGTCGCTTGCACTTTTACTTACCATGATGTCCTCTTTATATTTATTTATCGAGTAGATGTTTGAGATATAAATGAATCAATATGTAGATGAGTTTGTATCATGTAGATGGCTGAATATCGCCTTACTAAGGCATGCCTACCATACGTTGTGACAGTATGTTTTGCAATGTCCAGTGACCAGTAGCACTCTGTTGCCCTTCATCAATCTGTGGGCGGGCGCTAATGACATACTCTGTACCAAGGGTTGGTTTGAAATCGTCGATCCAGTCATAAGGAATCTGGAATACGCTACCGTCTTTAGACTTAGCAAGTAGGCACTGCATTGGCAATTCTGAAGCACATGCCACACGGTTTGGCATAACAGTCAGTGTCTGCGCTTCTCCCAATACGATACTTGGAATATAGCGCGGCTCAGGTACTGGATCCTTTGCAAATGGTGATGTTTGACAAGCACTCAGTAAAGTCGCTGCACTGATTAAACCTGCCAGCAACAACGACGGCTTTATAGATTGATAGGCTGAAATCATAATATTCTCTATATGATAATTATCTAGGATGAAATGACGTATGTTAATTAGTGTTTTTTGCGCATTTATTAAAGCTACTCGAGCACTTGTTCATACTGTTTGAACAGATACTGTTTAAGCTGACATTCCCTACCCGATACGGCGTTTGAGACCTGTCATTTGCAAAATACGCGTGGCAATCTCTTCAACAGACATCTCTGATACATCTAAGCTTGGGATACCATGCGTGATATAGATACCCTGAATTGCGCGCTGCTCTTGCTGACATTGCTGATAGCTAGAATAACGACTGCCTGCACGGCGTTCTTGACGGATTTTTACCAAGCGATCAGTATCGATAAGTAAACCAAATAGCTTGTCTTTGTGCTCACGTAATGCTTTCGGTAGCTGGTTGTCGTACAAATCATCTTCGGTCAAAGGATAGTTAGCCGCTCGAATACCAAATTGTAATGCTAAGTATAAAGAAGTCGGCGTTTTACCAGAGCGCGACACACCCACCAAAATAATATCGGCTGCATTGTAATGACGAGTACGCGCGCCATCGTCATTATCTAAGGCAAAATGCACTGCATCGATACGTTCTTTATAGGTTTCAGAATCGACATCATCATGTGCATGCCCTGAATGACCATCTGGCTCTACACCAGTCTCTTCTGCAACACGGCCTATCAGACCTTCATACATATCTAAGTTACAGCTGTGCGCTGAGTTGATCTTTTCACGAATCTCAGGATTGACAATCGTATCGAACACCAATGGCAACGACCCATCGCGCTGATACGCCATATTGATTTGCTCAACCGCATCTTGCGCACGCTCTAGGCTATCAACGTATGGCAATACTCTTGTCTCAAAAGGAACCGAGGCAAACTGACTCAAAATAGCGCGCCCAAGTGTCTCAGCCGTAATCGCTGTGCCATCTGAGATAAAAAATGCCGTTCTAATAGCTTGTGAACTATCCAGGTTTAGGGCATCGCGATTTTGGATAGTGGACTTAACTTGTTCAGATGGATTGCTTGAGTACATATCGTTGACACCTCGGTTGAAAACTCAATAGTGACCTTCATTTAGTTTTTGGTATAAATCTTAGTAGTAGTTCGGACTTGATCAGCATTTATCAGTTACTAACTATCAATAGCATTACTTTGACTATTATTGACTATTAATAGCGCGACTTTTACTCGGCTTTTTATAGTTATCTTTATAATTCGTATAACTAGGTTCTATAACTGCCTTCTTAAAACCAACCTTTTCGGTACCTATACCGCACATTTATCATGCAATGTGCATCAACTATCTATGCGCTACATTATACGCATATTAGCTTCTTAATAGAAATCAATGTTACAGGCATACACTTAGCACCAACATTGTTTTTCATCTTGTCGTTATAGTTCATTTACCTCTCATTAAGGCGTTTCTATGGCACCCTCTATTATGCTTTTTTTATACATATACATAAGATTAAAACATAAATTATAGAAATACTTGGAATGTGGCTTATTTGAATGCGTCTATTTTATGCAGTAATTGGCTTTTATAAGCGCATAACATCGTCACTAATAATGATATTTTTCATTTGAGTAAATACGAAACCTGATAAGACTGGCTCTAATTTATGTAGCAAACCCCACAATTTGTATATTTTTAACAAGTTTTTTGGTGAAAACCCTCGAAATTGTCCTAATATGGCGGTATAATTCACCGTTATAATCTTTACTAAATAACCTTATTTTCTGGAGTTATCATGGCAGCGCAATCTACAGCACTTGTAATCAATCTTGATCAGCTAGGAAAAGACGACATCGAAATGGTTGGTGGTAAGAACGCTTCGCTTGGCGAAATGATCAGCCATCTTTCTGATTTAGGCGTTAGTGTTCCAGGCGGCTTTGCCACCACTTCAAATGCATTCAACCGCTTTTTGACTGAAACCGGCTTGCTTGACAAAATCAACAATGAACTAAAAACATTAGATGTTGATGATGTAAAAAAACTTGCAGAAACTGGTAAAAAGATTCGTACTTGGATTATTGAACAAGAACTGCCAAAAGATCTTGAGCAAGAAGTACGTCAATCATTTGAAACCATGAGTGGCGGCGAAGACATCGCTGTTGCTGTCCGTTCTTCTGCTACTGCTGAAGATTTGCCAGATGCGTCATTTGCCGGTCAACAAGAAACCTTCTTGAACATTCGCGGTATTGATAACGTCCTAATTGCTATTAAAGAAGTATTTGCCTCTTTATATAACGACCGTGCCATCTCTTACCGTGTACACAAAGGTTTTGAGCACGAAGGCGTTGCACTATCTGCTGCCGTACAGCGTATGGTACGTTCAGAGACTGGTGCTGCTGGTGTTATGTTCACGCTAGATACCGAAAGTGGCTTTGATCAAGTGGTATTTATCACATCAAGCTATGGCCTAGGTGAAATGGTTGTACAGGGTGCGGTTAACCCAGATGAATTCTATATCTCTAAAAAATTGCTAGCCAATGGTAAGCCATCAGTTATCCGCCGTAACCTAGGTAGCAAACATAAGAAAATGGTTTATGGTGATGAAGGCAGCACCGCTAAATCAGTGAAAACTGTTGATGTTGAAAAACAAGATCGCATGCAGTTCTCTTTATCTACTGAAGAGCTAACCTCACTTGCCAAGCAAGCGGTAACGATTGAACAGCATTATGGTCACGCAATGGATATTGAGTGGGCAAAAGATGGCGATAGCGGTGAGATCTTTATCGTTCAAGCACGTCCTGAGACTGTAAAGAGCCGTCAAGACAGCAACGTGATGGAGCGTTATGTCATCGACACGACTGGCGCAAAAGTATTGTGTGAAGGTCGTTCAATCGGTCAGCGTATCGGTTCAGGTAAAGTGCGTATCGTTAGCAACCTAAACGAGATGGACAAAGTAGAAGAAGGCGACGTGCTTGTATCAGATATGACTGATCCGGATTGGGAACCAGTTATGAAGCGCGCTTCTGCTATCATCACTAACCGTGGTGGTCGTACCTGTCACGCTGCGATTATCGCGCGTGAGCTAGGTGTGCCAGCTATCGTTGGTTGTGGCAACGCAACTGAGCTATTGGTTGATGGTCAAGACGTAACTGCTTCTTGTGCTGAAGGTGACACTGGTTTTATTTATGAAAGCCAAATTGACTTTGAAGTTCAGACCAACTCTGTTGAATCTATGCCAGAGCTAGCATTCAAAGTGATGATGAACGTTGGTAACCCAGATCGCGCATTCTCATTTACCCAAATGCCAAACGAAGGTATCGGTCTTGCACGTCTAGAGTTCATCATCAACCGTATGATTGGTGTGCATCCAAAAGCATTGTTAAACATGAACGGCTTGCCACGTGAAATCTCACAAGCCATCCAAGAGCGCATCGCAGGCTATGCCTCACCTGTTGACTTCTATGTTGATAAATTGGTTGAAGGTATCTCAACCCTAGCTGTTGCCTTTATGGATCAGCCAGTGATCGTTCGTATGTCAGATTTCAAATCAAATGAATACGCTAACCTGCTTGGTGGTAAATTATACGAGCCATCAGAAGAGAACCCAATGCTTGGTTTCCGCGGTGCTAGCCGTTATGTGTCTGATAACTTCCGTGACTGTTTTGAGCTTGAGTGTAAAGCACTAAAACGTGTACGTGATGACATGGGTTTGACCAACGTTGAGATCATGATTCCATTCGTACGTACGGTTGGCGAAGCTAAAGAAGTCATCGAGTTACTTGAGAAAAACGGTCTAAAACGTGGCGAAAATGGTTTACGTGTCATCATGATGTGTGAGCTACCAACCAATGCCTTACTCGCAGAAGAGTTCCTAGAGTACTTCGATGGTTTCTCAATCGGTTCTAACGACTTGACTCAGTTAACGCTTGGTCTTGACCGTGACTCAGGTATCGTTTCACATCTATTTGATGAGCGAGATCCTGCTGTTAAGAAGCTATTGTCTATGGCTATCGAAGCTTGCCGTAAGCAAAATAAATACGTCGGTATCTGTGGTCAAGGCCCATCAGACCATCCAGATCTAGCGTTTTGGCTCATGGAGCAAGGTATCAGCTCAGTGTCATTGAACCCTGACTCAGTACTAGACACTTGGTTCTTCTTAGCTGGTGAAGAAGCGAAGTAAACCGCTACGTTTAGTCACAGCGGTCATTCACACAGTCATTAAAGATACCACTATTAGGGTCTATTTGATTTTTTCAAATAGACCCTAATATAATGTCCTAAGACATGACTAACTATGCAGGCAATTATGCAGATTTTCCTTGCTCGAAATAACGTACAAGCTGGCCCATATCAGTTGGAGCAGCTGAATATTATGCTGGCATCTGGTGAAGTATTGCTTGATGATTTGATGTGGCATGAAGGCTTAGCTCAATGGCAGCGCGTAGGTGTTCTTACCAATAATCAAATGGTTTATCGCCCGACCAGTGCTAATACGCCCGAAGTAAATGACTCTATCATCAATAATGTGACTGTATTTCCTGAAGATAATGCTAACAGCACTAATGGTCAAGAAGACAGGTCTGTTTCATTAGATAGACTATATGGCAAGCCTGAACGTCCTAAAAACGTAAAAGCCGACATGACAACCAATCGTCATCAAACGCCGCACAACAATGTCTCATTAAACAAGTCTACTCTCAAAAAGGCTGTTGCAGACAATGATAAAGTCGTCGGCAACGTGGTACTTGCGCCAATCATGTCACGCGTATTGGCGACTGCATTGAATGGCCTACTTTATATATTGGCCATACTGCCGCTAGTAATGGCATTGACTAAGATGGATGTGGACTATACCAAGTTTCAAAATATCCAAGACATGGACGCCGCTTATCAATATTCAATGACGCTGATGGAAAGCCTTCCTAGTAGCACATTGATGATGTCACAGGTGATGGTCTTCGGTCTATTTGCCTTACAATTGGTATTTATCACCATGCGTGGTCAATCACTAGGTAAGCTAATCACTGGTATTCGTGTTGTGGATCAAACCACGCATCGATTGCCTTCATTTATCAAGCTTATCGGTACACGTACGTTATTGTTGTTTATTATTTATAACTTACTGTTTTCGTTTACTAGCTTTTTAGGCTTTGTGATTATCGCTATCCATTATTACATGGCATCTAAAAGCCCTGAAAATATTGGTTGGCATGACAAACTTGCTAAAACCTTAGTGGTAAAAGCAGACAGTAGCCAATTGGCAAAAAAATCAAAACCTGAATAACAGTATTTTAACTTGGTTATTGGTTTTATAGCTCGTTATACTTTATATACATATTTATACCTGTAAAAAAGCTGCGTACTATCGCGGCTTTTTTATTTGGCAAAGCTTATTTAGCCTCTTTTTATATTTTATTGACAGTAGCTTGGTGATTAACCTTTGTGTTAGTTGCCAAGTACTGTTATAATACGGCGCTTTATAAACTAAGCTTATTCTTGATTGTTTTTTATAAAATATGATTAGAATTGGGCTTACCTTATAAATCTCCTTGCTATTGACATAGGGTTAATAGCTACTAATCCGTAAGGAGTCATAATGCGACATTACGAACTGGTGTTACTTGTACACCCAGACCAAAGCGACCAAGTGGTTGGCATGGTTGAGCGCTACATCAAGTTAGTTCAAGACAACAACGGTGTTATCCATCGTCTAGAAGATTGGGGCCGTCGTCAACTGGCTTATCCAATCAACAAGATTCACAAAGCTCATTACGTTCTTTTCAACATTGAAACTGACGGTGAAACTTTAGCTGAACTTGAAGAATTATTCCGTTATAACGACGCGATCATTCGTAGTCTAGTTATGCGCCGTGACGAAGCTGTCACTGAAGAGTCGCAGTTAGCCAAGAATGCCGATGAAAAACGCGCACGCAAAGCAACTACTCGTCGTCCAGACAATCGTGAAAACGATAGTGACGACAACGACAACAGTGAAGACTAATTAAAGGAGAATACTCATGGCACGTTTCTATCGCCGTCGCAAATTCTGCCGTTTCACTGCTGAAGGCATCACTCACATCGACTATAAAGATGTTGAATTGCTAAAACAGTATATTAGTGATAATGGTAAAATCGTACCAAGCCGTATTACTGGTACATCTACTAAATATCAGCGTCAATTAGCGACTGCTATCAAGCAAGCTCGTTACTTATCGCTACTTCCATACACTGATAACCATCAAGGTTAACCGCTAACTAGGAATGACTCATGCAAATTATTTTGTTACAGCGTATCGTCAACCTTGGTAAACTCGGTGAAACTGTCGATGTAAAACCAGGTTACGGACGTAACTTTCTTATCCCTCAGGGCAAAGCGCTACCTGCTACTAAAGCTAACATTGAAAAGTTCGAAGCACGTCGTGCTGAACTTGAAGCTGAAGAAGCAAAAGAGATCGCTGTTGCTCAAGAGCGTGCTGATGCATTGACTGACGTTAATGTTATCATGCGTGCTAAATCAGGTGACGAAGGCAAGCTATTCGGTTCTATCGGTACTCGCGATATCGCTGAAGCATTGACTAACTCAGGTCTAGAAGTAGACCGTGCTGAAATCAAGCTACCTGAAGGCACTCTACGTCAAGTTGGCGAATACAATGTTGATATTCAGCTACACCATGACGTTACTGCTAGCATCTTAGTTACTATTCTTTCTGAAGATGGTAACAACGAAGATTCAGCTGA
>Ga0209295_1000872_pt1 | contig 11937 bp, 11 predicted proteins | sample Porto_5metaG_FD_187428 | JGI IMG/M metagenome (GOLD analysis project Ga0209295, IMG submission 187428) | Marine algal microbial communities from Porto, Portugal - Porto_5 metaG (SPAdes) (version 2) | ecosystem: Host-associated > Algae > Red algae > Unclassified | place: Portugal: Porto... | reverse complement strand
CAGTGATCCGTCAAAGTGGGAGTAGTGTAAAAGGACGTCCGCGAATTAGTAAAATAGGGAATCAAAAGCTTCGAAATTTATTATTTATGTGCAGTTTTAATGCCTGTAAATATAACTATGCTTGCAAAGCAATTTATGATCGATTAGTAGCCAAAGGGAAGAGCAAAAAATTAGCATTAATAGCTGTTTGTAATAAGCTATTAAAACAAGCTTTTGCAATAGCAAAATCAGGATTAACTTATGATAATAATTATAGAAGTGTTTTATTGAAAAATTAATGAGTTTTTACTTGTTTTTTACCACAGTACTTTGTTGCCATTTCGTTGTTTTTTTAGTTCAAATTTTCAATCAAATTCTGATTTTTATATTCAGCGTTTGAGTGAGTTCGGTGAGCATTTTGTTCCGCAATATTTTTCAACTCAGATTGAGTGAGTAATTCCGCAACTTGCTAAATTCCGCAAACTGGACTACCCAATAAATTTGGGACTTTTTTTAAGTATAACAAGAGCAAGTATTATTAAAATAGCACAAACAATAATAGTTATAGAGTTCGCAACGATTGGTAGAACATTGAAGTCAATACAATCCAAGTGAGCTTGTCTTTTTCCTCTGTAAAAAGCAAAACCTACTGCTAATACAATAAGTAAATAAGCAAGATATTTTTTAATCATAAATCAATTAGGTGTTTTTAAATTTCTGTATTTTTCCAATCAGATTGCGTTCCGCCAATGAATGGCAACGTTGTTGTATAAGCTTTGTTGCGTGTTTTAAGCAATGAATTTACTAAATAAATCACGAACGGCGAAATTCCGAAGGAATTTCCCAAGTGAGCTATAAACAGCAATAAAGTTTATACGGTGTTGGGTACAGTTATTTTTTTTCAGCGCATTTAAATTTTGAATCTCTTTTTCTATAATATTCAGCTATTGGTTCAAATCCAATTTTTTTTCTTTCCTTTTCAGCATTTTCGCAATCACATATTTCAGTTATATATTTACCTCCTAAATATGTTCCGTAAATTTGACATTTGAAAATGTTTTTATAATCTATTGCTCTTGCAAAATGATATGGATACATTTCTCCTTCTATAACTGCTTTAAGCATATATGGTTTTAGCTGTTCAATTTGTTCTTTGTCGAAGTGAAGTATCATTAATGCAATATTGCCAGTTACATCATATTTTCCTTTCGGCAAGGTTTCTCCAATCGTGGAAAACCCGGTCCACTTTCCACCATTTTCGTTTATAATTTCTAAAAGCCTGTTAAAATTATAATTGTCAATTTTTTTTGATTTTTTTCCACTTCCAAAGATTGGGTGTCTTGAAGCTTGATCTTTTTCAAGCATTTTCTTAATTTCCTTTCTCAAAGGTAAATTCAAAGTTTTTAAGTGATTTTCACGAATCGAATTATATTCTTTATTAAGTGCTTTCCATTCTTTTGATTTTTTGAATTTTGTTAGTGTTTTTTTAATCCGTTTTAAAGTCAGTCCGTTACTAATTCCTTTTTTTAAATACTCAAAAGTTTTTTGATTATCATTTAACTTTTCGGAATTGATAGAGGCTAATAAAAAATCCTCTTTAAAAGGCTTTTCAACAAGTTCAAATGCGATTTGATAAATAGAATCAGATGCTTTGAAATTCAAATCAAGACTTTCGATTTCAGCTTTATTTATTGTTTCGTAGTAATTCAGGTAGTTTTGAGCCGATATTTTCTGAATTCCAAACAATAAAATTGTAATCAAAAATGCAAATATTTTGTTCATTCGTGCGTTTTGTGTTAATTGTACCCAACGTTTATGTATAAGAATAGTTGCGGGTTTGTATGCGAGGATTTTCGAAGGAAAATCAGACGTTACAAACACGCAACGACCTTTATTTTAGCACTAAACCGCAATTATTTTTATACGGTGTTAGTGGTAGTTTTTTCTTCGTTTTCAATCAACAATTCGGATAGTTCATTTGCAAATTCATTTTCTTGATTTAACAATATTGTTCGAATTCGCTTTTTCAAATCTTTAAGATTATTAATTGCAGTCGATAGTTTTTCTTTAAATTCTATAAAATCAACTTCAAATTTGAAATCATTTTCTTTTGGTGAAGCTTTAGTCTCATCCAGATAATCAGTTATTAGAATTTTATTCTCTTCCACTTTAGCATATACCCAAGGATGTCCTATCCAAATTTCTGTCCATTCTTTAGGCTTGTTCTCAACTAACTCTAGCCAATTTTTATAATCTGAAACACTACCGCAGCAACTATGATTTATAACCTCACCATTTTCAAATTTAATTACTAATCCGCCTTCAAAATCGTCAACAATCTCAAGTCCATTTTCTGGAATATCAGCATCATTTAGTTCTTTTTGGATTAAAATACTTAAATCCTCGTTATTTATATCGGATAAAATTATTGAACTATAAGCGTGTTTATCTAATCTCTTAATCGACTTTATACCAGCATTACTGAAAATGTTCAATGCGAATTTTTCATAAACCTCATTGTCTTTCAAGTCTGCATTTTCGTCAACTCTCCAAGGGCTCATTTCAATAACAGGATATATATCTAATATTTTATTCAAATCTATATTGTTTGTTTTGAGTTAATTACCACTAACGTGTTTGTGTATGAAAAGTTGCGTTTTTGTAAGCGAGGATTTTCCGTAGGAAAATCAGACGTAACAAAAGTGCAACTAACTTTATTTAAGCACTAATTTAGCATTTTTTTATACACGATGTTGTACAACGTACTTACTTTTCCGTATCTATTAACCAAGGATAAGTAAATTCCGTTGCTTTTGTTAATTCCTTTTTTAATTTTTCTCGGTCTAATTCCAATTCAGAATATTCTGCTCGTTCATAGAGTAGGTTATAAGCTGATTGATGAAGTCCGTATTTCTTTAATATATAAAAATCCGATTTTGCTTTTTCCGAATTTAGGTTGTGATTGTTAAATTCAATTGTCAATAAGTCGACTAAAGTATCATTTACAAACTGATTTTCATAATTCAGTCGTTTTTTGTCCGATTTGAAAGAGTTAAATTCTCGAATTATTTCATAAACGATTGAATCATTTTTCTCCGATTTTCTGCGATTCCAGAATTCAGCGTAATATTTGGTCTGTATTTGGGGTTTGTTATAAGTCAGTTGTAAACTATCCAAAACATTCTCAAAATTGCGTTTGACATAAATATCGTGGATAATGAATTCATTGTCACTTTTAAAAATCAGATTTTCGAGTTTTTCATATCCGAATTTTTTAAATGATTCGTGAACAATTTTTAGATTTTCCGGTTTTCTAATCCACGAACTTTTTGTCCAATCAGAGTGATTTAATCCAAAAAATGAAGTTTGATTTTCTACATAAAATTCCTTCTCTTTTTTTTCTTTACTAACGCAAGAAACTAGTAATAAAATCAGAATATTTAATGTTAGCAGTTTGTTCATTCGTATGTTGTACAACGTGTTTGTGTATGGTTAGTTGCGTGGTTAAGCAACTAAGTTAGCAAACTTTTACGAACCCGTGAAAATTCCGCAGGAATTTTCGCAAGTAGACCAGAACCAAGCAATTAATTATACACGGTGTTGGCACTACGTGCTTTAATTTTTCCGTTTCAGTTTCTCAATCGTCCTTAACATTAGTTCACGGTTCTTTTTAGAAGTCATCCATTTCGGAAGTCTACTACCAATACTTTTATTCCGATATTCAATTCCGTTACGCTCTCTTAATTTGGCTTGGATATGGTTTTTTAGAAATTCAATATGTTCAATGTTATATGCCCAAAATAAATTCCCGTTCAGATTTTCAGTTAGCCAAAGAGGTAAGTGGAAAAAAGGGTCAATTCCGCCACCAACAAAATAATGTCTTCCACTTATTATTTTTTCATTCGAAGCATAAATTATAGAACTAGGTTTTTCAGAAAGAATTTTACTATGACCACAGCTAGAGCAAACAAGTCTAACATCATTCTCATTTGTTTTTCCAAAAGAAAATTCAGAAGCCTTTACGATGGCTTTTTGCTGGCACTTTGGGCAAATAACTAAAACATCCTTGATAAAATCATAAGTCAAAGTTTGATATGCGTCTTTAAATCTTAATTCAGTCATTTTTGCGTTCGAGTTTCGGCATTAGTGCCAACTGGTTATATGACAACTAATATAGTTGTTTTTGGGGTTATATTTCCCGTTATGACAACTTTTAGTAACTTATATCAAATAAGTTTCATTTTATTATAGCTGTATAATTAAAGCTAAATTACAATAATGCACTTGCAAGTACAATACGTATGACTACGTATTTTTTAGCTAGTGTTTATTTTGTGTTTTAATAAGTATTTGATTTAGGATTAAGCGATTAGCCAAAACTTTTAATTTTATTTTTAAAGCCAAATCAAAAGATTTGGCAGACTCTATAAAATACTTTAAACTTTAAGTTTTACACCAAACCCAGTATTAATTATAGGGATTATTGGCAATAGTTGTTATTTCTTTTCCTGTATTATCAAAATAATATTTTTTTCCATCAAGCTCAAATTCTTCCACTTTTTCATTGAAATAATAATGTGCTTTATCAAACTTTATTGGAATAATAATTTCTCCTTTAGTATTAATAAATCCAAACTTTTTATTCATTGATACACGAGCCAAACCCTTATGGAATCTATTAGCTTCATCAAACCTAAAATCTATAATTATTTTACTCTTAGCATTTATAAAGCCCCATTTGTTGTTTTGTTCTACAGCGACTAAATCGTCCATAATAAATGGGTCTATTTTATTAAATTTTGGAGTTGATATTATTTTTCCTTTAGTATTTATAAAAAATAACTCTCCTTTATGTGATTCTTTTACAAGAGCATATCCTTTTAAAGAAAAATCTGTAGCATAAGTATATTTAAAGGGAAGCACCTGTTTTCCTTTAGAATTAAAATAGGCATAAATAGTCTGACCTTTGCTGTTATAATCTTTTACTTTAAAGTAATCATTTTTTAAAACACTAACTTCTTCATACTTAAATGGGATAATAATATTTCCAAGACTATCTAAAACACCTGCTCGGTGATAAGAAAAAGTTGTTTTTATTTTTCCTAATTTCTCAATCTCTTCTTTTGTTGAATACTTACCACCATATATATATCCATCTGTAAAGTACGATTTAAAATCATATAAAGGCGGTATGATTTCTTTTCCTTTTCTATTAATATAGCCTTCAGAATATCCTTGCTCACCATCTACAGTAACCTCAATAAGACCATTTTCATCATCTAATCTATTTAAAGAATAGTATTTGCCTAGAGGAACAACTACGTTTCCATTAAAATCATATAGTCCAGAACTTCTACCTTGTTGAACCTCGATAGCATTTATTTTATCCCAAACCCTTGCTTGGTCAAATATAACAGGAACTATTTCTTCTCCTTTTGAGTTAATAAATCCTTTAGTACTTCTGCCTAAGGCACAATCACCAGATACATCTATAAAGCAATCTTTAGATACGCTTGTTATACCTTTTTCAAATTCTCCGACTTGAGAATATTTGAAAGGTGTAATTGGTTTTCCTTTATTATCAATAAACGCCCATTTATTGTTCAGTTTTACCGATGCGAAACCTTCTGAAAAAGAGTTAACAGAGTTGTATTTAGGTTTAATGACAAATTCTCCTTTCTTATTAATGAATCCATATTTATACTGATTATTTTTTTTTATAGAAATTTCGCATAAACCTTCTGAAAAATTGGACGCTGACGAGAATTTAAAAGGTATTTTTAAAATGCCTTTTCTGTCTATAAATCCCCATTTATTCCCGTTGAAAACTGCTATTAGCCCTTCTGAAAGTACATACGCTATTGAATACTTAAAAGGTATGATTTCTGTACCGTTATAATCTATAAAACCTACATATTCATTTTTATTAGCTCTACATATTCCATTATAACAACTACCATTATTATAAATAGGTTCAGTTAGTTGTTGTCCTTTAATACCATACAAAGCATATTTACCATTTTTACCTTTTCTAAAATCAGGAGTTTTTTCTTGAGCACATACCTTATTAAAGGTAATAAGTAAAATTAATATGTAGTATAGGTGTTTCATCAAATTATTGCTTACGTGTTTATGTATGTTTAGTTGTGTGTTTAAGCAAGTAGTTTAGTCTCTAGAAACCGAATTTAAAATTTGTGAGGGCTTTTATAAGTCGGTTCGGGTTGTACTTTGTTGGTTAAAGTATTTTTACGGGTTTTTTATTTTGGTCAATAGCAACAAAGGTAAATTCTCCTGAGACTGCTTTTTCTCGGGACTCTGTATACATTTCTTCAACAAAAATATCTACTGTTACTTTTAAACTTGTATTACCTACGTGGGTAACATATCCATCAAGCTCAACTATGGTGCCTGCTGGTATAGGTTTTTTAAAGTCAATTTTATCACTACTAACAGTTACCATTTGTTGTCGACTAAACCTTGTAGCTGTTATAAAAGCAGTTTCGTCCATTAATTGCATGGCTGTACCTCCGAAAAGGGTATCGTAATGATTAGTTGTATTTGGAAAAACCGCTTTAAAAATTTTAGTTCTTGACTTTTTTGTTTTTTGCTCTATGTCCATTATATAACTTGTTTTTCTAATGCTAAAAAATGTGTTGTTTTTTTGTAGTATAGCGGTATGATTTTTACTTCACATTTGTAAATTGATTTGTCTTTGCGGTGATTGATTATTACTTCCTTAAACGGTTTGTTACGTTTAATTTTAGACTTGATCCTAGCTTTGGTTATTAATGAGGTATTACTGCCTTGTAAAAATCTAGGTGTTTTGTTTATTGCAAATGATTTTGAATAACCAGTCATTGTTGAAAACCCATCGTTTACCCATATTATTTTCTGATTTTCATCAGTAATAATCAATGCGTCGTAATCGTTTTCAGAGAAATCGACTTCAAGGTCATTTTGCCAATTAAATTGTTTTGCAAAAGCAAGTACTTTTTCTAATTCAATTCTCTTTTTGGCTTCAGTCATTCTATTATGATAACCATCCATATAAATGTCCCAACTCAATAATGGCATCTGTTTTGATTTTTGGTTGCCAATTTTGTGTTTGATTTTGTCGTACTCTTCATTGGTGAGATTTGATAAATAGATGTCCAATGCGTACATTTTAGCAAGGTTATATTTCATGGTTTTTTTATGTTGTAGGTAGTGTTTTAGTGTAGGATTGTTTAAGGACTAAAGTTAGTAAATAAATGACAGCTAGAAAGTCTAAAAGGTTTTTTTGTATACGTAGGGTAGTGCTAGCAATTAATTATGTTTGGTGTTGGTAATTGGTTTTATTTTATTCGTTCATTTATTTTTTCAAACCATATATCTCTATCATTAACAACAAAATCGTATTGTTTTTCATTTTTAGTTATTATTCTGATTCCATTGTCAATCAATTTCGCAGTTTTTCTTTTTACAATTTGTTTAATATTGACATAATCAATATCTGTTTGTCCTTTTTGTATGTTAATTTTATGTGATTTAAAAATCATTTTTTTATTCGTTAAGAATATTTTTCCTCCAACTCCTTCAATACCACGAAACAAATTTGCTGGACCTTCTATTTGAATAATTTCTTCTGTTTCCAAATTCGGTTTGATTTTTATACCGACCTTATTAGAAAATTTTTCAGCTAGTTTTTCATTTATGTAAGGATATCCTATTCCGAAAAATATCCCGAAAAGAGCACCTTGAAATAATAAGTTATTTACAGAATAAATTTTTTCCTCTAAGAAATAATCAAATAACCAAAGTGTAAATGAATACGTTATTGCAGTTCCAATTGCGAATAATATTCGGAATTTAAAGCTCGGTTTTCTTAACTTTGTTCCTATTTCCATAATGTTTTTTAAATGCAGTACAAGTAGGTTGTGCGTATTTTGGTTACGTGTTTAAATGTCTAATGTAGCAAATAAATCACATATAGAAAGTCTATAAGGTTTTTTTTGTATACGTAGGGTAGTGCTAGCAATTAATTATGTTTGATGTTGGTAATTGGTTTTAGTATACAGCGTTTAATTTTATAATCTGCTAAATGAAAATGGCAATAAAAAGTAGTTTCAGCTTTAATTGAGGCGGTTTAGTTAATGTTATAATACAACAAAACGTTATTGTTTTTAGAGTTATTATGCTACATTTTTTATGTTTAAAAATCCATTAATACTTTAAGTGTTTTGTGTATAATAATTTCTGGGGTTAATTATTGAGTTTTTATTGAATATTATTTAGTAATGAATTAATTAGGTGAAGTTTTGATAGAGTTTATCCTAATATGATAATTCATTTAGAAGTTTTACTGCAGAATCAGTAGGTTTTTCTTTTATAAAATCCATAATTAAGTCTTTATTCTCTTTACTAGAAACGTACTTTTGTATTATGTTTTTTACAATTTTAGGGTCTGGAGTATACCTTTGATCGTATTTACCATGAAGACTACTGTCATAGTAATTACCAGGAAAAATAGGCTTTAGATATAAATCATCTAAATTAATACCAATTTTTAAATCTTCAGAAAAATGAGTATTTAATGTTACATCATTTTTTAGGTTAATTAGGACTTTAGCCATTACTACTGATATTATTAAATATGCCATATCCCATAACGTTTCATTATTTTCATCATTTGGTATACCTCCCAAGTGATAATCTATATCTGCTTCTTTTGTAGAAGAGGCATTAATCCAATCCTCTATTTTATGTAAAGAAAGTCTTTTGTTTTCTTTGTAATCACACCAGCAAGTAAAATCATATTGATAAAAATAAAGGACTAATCCATGTATTTTATTATTTTTAGTCATTATTAAATCCTTACAACTAATAGTAAGGTTATGTTCCATTAACTCCATCCATTTCATTTTAGAAATATCGATTTTGTTAGGTTCTAACATTCCTAATTTCTCTAATAACAGATTACCTTGTTTTGCATACGCTTTTGCATTTGATTTAGAAAGTCTCTTTGCCCATTTTACAATAGAATGACTTTTAGGTAGGTTAGGTTTAAAATCATTGTGGTTTAATAACCATTTTGTTACTTTAGTGTAAAATTCAAGATGCTTAGTGTCTTCTAGATTATTAACATTAACGTAAGGAGTTAGCATCTTGCCTTCATGACTCATCCATGACTCTATAATTGGTTTTACAGGTATATCATTATAATTTTCTAGGCGTTCAATTTTAAAATTTGTTTTAAGTAAAATTTGATGTTGTGTTTTTCTATTAAAATTTTTAAATCCTTCAAAATTGTACAAATCTTCCGCAAAGTGAAACATCATCTGATTACAATAGACTCCATCAATACGCCTAGTATTAAGAATTTCTATAATTTGTTTCTCTGTACAATGTTCTGCTAATACTATATCCAAATAAGAAATATCCTTGAAAGGATTATCATTAGCATCATCTAAAAAATGATAACTGAATTTCTCCGCAAGTCTTTGCAGACACTTTTTTACTTTATTCATAACATTTATAATTATAGTGACTAAGTATTATACTGATGTAACTTGTCTATGTTTTGTTAATAGATGTTGTTTTTAAATTGTTAGTTTAGGTGAATTTACTTATTGTTTAGACAATTTTAATTGTCAAGTTAAATCTCTTTATTTTAAATGACTTATGGTAAAAACGGAATAGTCTTAACTCTTAAAAACCACCAAGCTTCCGCTAGGTAGTTTTTTATTAGTAATAGCTATTTATTAGTTATTGTTGTCACTATGTTTGGATTTAATTATTAGTATAACCATCACCAAGTTGAAGGCTTAGTATTATACCATGTGTACTTCCAAAAGTTGTGTTTTTGTTAGCTAGGTTGTAAGTGTATATTGCACGTAAATGCTTATACAGATAGACTCCGGCTAAAAAGTTTATAGCATTACTGGTTCTATACCCTGTACCAATTTCTAGTTTGTTTTTATAACTAAGTGACACATTAAAATCTGCTTGAAGTGGTGCACCTTCTTCGTGTTTTAATAGGATATTTGGTTTGATCATAAAATCTTTAAAACGATTATTATAAAAACGGTACCCAATGTAGCCATAATAGGGGCTGTTTAATACTAAATCACTATCAGACGCTAGACGGTCTCCCATAACATTAGGTGTCGAAAGTCCAACATAAAATGAGGCATGATTGAATAGAACGCTGAACCCTATTGTAGGAATTGTTGCGTTTATATCTTGTGAGAACTTAGGGTCGTCTAAAATCCCCAATTCTGTTAAGTTATTTTGATACTGTTGTAATCCAGCAGTGATACCAAAAGATAAGACCCCAGCGTCATACAATTGCCAATACGGTCTATTGCTTTTAAAGTCGAAAAATATTTTATAAGAATAGGCAGCGAAAAAAGCGGTAGAGGTTGTGACCCCAATTTTATCACGTGTGATACCAGCACCAATTCCTATTTTGTTTCTATTTAAAGATCCGTGTCCACTAAAAGAGAAACTTTTTGGGCTACCATCAAATTGATTGAAAAAGCCAGTATTGCTTAATGTAAACTCTGTATTTTCTGTTAACCCAGCGTATGCTGGGTTAATGATAAATGGGTTATAGTTATACTCTGAAAAAGTAGGGGTTTGTTGTGCTTTTAAGCAGTAGGAGAACCCTATAATTATGACAAGTGTGATTGTTTTTTTTGTAATATTCATTGCTTTGGGATTATCTTTTTATAATTACGAATCCTTTTAATTTGTCGAAATTATGAGGGCCATCAATATCAAAATGGAAGAAGTAAGTTCCTTCTGGTAATACATCTGCACCCATTTTAGTCTTTTTATTGGCTATACCTTTAAAGACATTAGTGGTGTTATTATAATTTTCAATTTGAAATACCATATCTCCCCAACGGTTAAAAATGGTAACGGTGTTGTTAGGGTTCATTTCTATACCTTCGATATGCCAGAAGTCGTTTATACCATCGTTATCTGGTGAGAAACCATATTTTACATCATTTTTAGGAATTGTTAATGTTGTAAAACTACTTTCTGAACAGCCCTGTGCCTCACCGTCAGCGTTGTAAGGTGTTACGGTCACGAAGTACGATTGGTTTTGAATTAAGTCATCCACTACAGTATACGAGGTTGTGTTACCAACATCTTGATTATTTACAATATCAGTCCCACCAGATGTAGAGCCTATAGAGATGGTGTAACCGTCAGCTGTAGCAACAAACTCCCAGTCAATACTAGTGTCTAAAACAACGTCAGTTTCACTATTGATTGGATTAATTAATGTTGTACATGTCGGAGGGTATAGTAATGTTTCAGTCGTAAATGCTTCCTCAGCACACCCTATTGCATTACCCACTGCGTTGTATGGTGTAATGGTAACATATATTGTTGCTGTTTCTGGTAAGTACGATGTTAGGTTGTAAGTGGTTACATTTCCAAGATCTTGATTATCTATAATATCTGTTCCGCCAGAAGTTGTTCCTACAGTGATGCTATATCCAGTTGCGTTGGTCGCCGCATTCCAGCTTAAATCTGTAGTAATCTCCACGTTAGTAGCATTGTTTAATGGACTAGTTAAAGTGGTACAGTTAGGAGGCGTAGGTAAGGTTTCAGTTGTAAATGCTTCCTCAGTACATCCTATTGCATTACCCACCGCATTGTATGGTGTAATGGTAACATATATGGTTGTTGTTTCAGGTAAATCTGATACTAAGTTGTAAGTAGTTACATTTCCAAGATCTTGGTTATCTATAATATCTGTTCCGCCAGAAGTTGTCCCTACAGTGATACTATATCCAGTTGCGTCAGTCACCGCATTCCAACTTAAATCTGTAGTAATGTCCACGTTAGTAGCATTGTTTAATGGACTAGTTAAAGTGGTACAGTTAGGAGGCGTAGGTAAGGTTTCAGTTGTAAATGCTTCCTCAGTACATCCTATTGCATTACCCACCGCATTGTATGGTGTAA
>Ga0209295_1000867_pt1 | contig 12012 bp, 12 predicted proteins | sample Porto_5metaG_FD_187428 | JGI IMG/M metagenome (GOLD analysis project Ga0209295, IMG submission 187428) | Marine algal microbial communities from Porto, Portugal - Porto_5 metaG (SPAdes) (version 2) | ecosystem: Host-associated > Algae > Red algae > Unclassified | place: Portugal: Porto... | reverse complement strand
CATGTATTAGGCACGCCGCCAGCGTTCGTCCTGAGCCAGGATCAAACTCTCCGAAAAAGTACAAAACCGAAGTTTTGTTTTTCGTCAGCGTTTGACTGACTACCTATGATGTTTCATAGGATTTTTTATAAAAACTCGAATTAACAGGTACGTTTTGTCTTGTTTAGTTTTCAAAGATCATCTTCGCCGTCTCTCAGAGGCGACTTTATTAATATAACATTCTATCAAGATAAAGTCAACAACTTTTTTCTTTATGTTATTTAATAACCGCGCTGTTTTAGCGGCGAATACAAATATAACACCTTTTGAGAGAGGAAACAAGTATTTTTTCTAAATAATTTATTTTTTCTTATCTCTTCCTATATAATTATACAAAAATTGATTGTCACAGGAATTCTCTATTGTTGATCCTGAAAGTCTTTAGTATATTTATAATAGAAGAAAACTAAATAACCGCAGGGGGAGCTTTGTGCTGAGAGTGAACATTCGTTGTTCTGACCCTTTGAACCTGTCAGTTAATACTGAAGTAGGAATGTGGATTCAATTGAATACATGTGGTGTATTCAACTCGATATGTTTTTCTATGAATAACATACTCATCCTTACACGGTCTCTCCTTGCTCAATTCATGAAAAGGGAGATTTTTTTATGCAGCAATCAAATCAATTGGTACGACTGATGGAAATCGCAATTATGACTTCACTTGCACTAGTATTAGATTACTTATCAGGTCTCTTTTTAAGAATGCCGAACGGCGGATCTCTTGCGCTGATTATGATACCCGTCATTCTTATGTCTATTAGATGGGGAATATCAACCGGGTTTATCATTGGTGTGCTTATTGCAGGCCTTCAGCTGATGAATGGCCCTATTATCGCTACACCAGTTCAAGGATTTCTCGATTATTTCGTCGCATCTGTTGTCATTTCCCTAAGCGGCCTATTTTCTGGATTAATTAAAAAAGCCATTCAGGATCAAAAGCGAAAGCAGCAATTCTTCTATATTACCTTATCCGTATTTGTTGCAAGTTTCTTTAGACTGTTGACGTTCTTTATCTCTGGTGTTGTTTTCTTTTCTCATTATGCACCAAAAGGAACTCCAGGTTGGGTTTACTCTTTAATTTATAACAGCACATATATGGTTCCTTCATTTATTATTTGCAGTATCGTTCTTTGCATACTCATACCAAGTGCATCTCGTTTGGTTTTTCCGCACCAAAAATAACTGGCTGATTTCAGCTGGTTATTTTTTTATGCATAATTTGCCGCTCTATGGAATCTATTAATAGTAGAAGATTTCATGTTGGAGGTACGCCAATGAACCCTTACTCCATTATGCTGTGCTGCTATATTCTCAGTCTTGCTTATTTTTTGGCAGGTTTCCATGAAGCTTTAAAAATAGCAGGAATAAAAGGAAAAGTAGAAGCTTCTCCTCTTATCTCTTATATGTTGCTAGCTGTGCTTTTCACTTTTTTCTCTCATTATTATTGGAAGCTGACGATTTAATTCGGTGTAGATGGTCATTTAATACAGGCAGCTCCCACCCATACCCTATTTCATCATGCTTCTCGCCAGCCAGCTCGAACTGGCTGGTAACGACAAAATGAGGTTGAAGCTTTTGATAAAAATGCTTTGCCGAATTTTGTTCAAATACCCACAGCATTATATTCTGATACCCTTTCTCTATTAAATAACTCACTCCTTCTGCAATTAAAGCGATACCTGCTCCTGATCTCTGTTTCTCTTGCAATAAATAGATCGCGTAAAGTTCTCCATCATATGTTGGATAGCGCTCATCACGTTGTTTTCCAAAAGAAGCAAAACCAAATACCCCCTCGGCATCTTCTGCGACAAACGTCCCTTCAAGTGACCTTCTTCTCCAGCTCTCTTCTCGATCTTCTATATTTAAACCATCCAAATAATCCTGATTAATAATGCCTTGATAAGTCGTCTGCCAGCTCTTCACATGTATTTCGGCAATTTTAGGAATATCTTGTTGTACAGCATGCCTCACCTTCATTCGCGCCACTCCTTCTCACTGTTTTCATCCTATCTTTATTATGATAAATTCCTATTTCCTAAAATTCAATCAATAAAGGATATTCGTTGACATTTTGTCAACACGCCTTTATATTGGGTACGACTTCTTTTATAGAAGAGTTGATACATCATACAAAGGATGGCGTAAAATGGATTCTAAAACAACTGAGCTTGGGTCTCTCTTAAAGGAAAGATTGCAACAACGTTCTCTATCTTTAAGAGAGCTCAGCACGTACACAGGAATTGATAAAGCGACACTGTCTCGAATCATGAATGGAAAAAGAAAACCAACTTTGAATCATCTGCAGCGGCTTTCAGATTCTCTGAACCTATCATTAGATCAACTATTAGCTGCTTCAGGGTTTCCAATCAAAAACGAAAAGGTACATAGTGATACGTTCATACAAACGGTCGTAGAGATCGAAAAAACACTGAAAGATGAGAAGGTCTACGACGGTACATTTAGTCAGACCAAATTGAAACAAAAGCTAAACGAATATGAGACCTATAGCCAAACAAACGAGGGAAAAGAAACGATCTCAGCAAAGTTTGAGAAAAAGATGGAGGCGGTAAACGGCGCCGGGCCATTCCTTCAGCATTTGAAAGACATGTACAGCTTATTTATGACCGAACGAGGTACTTCTCGAGAATTAATGCTGATGGGGGGCACACTCCTTTATTTCATTATGCCTGTTGACTTAATACCAGATTTTATTTTTCCGATCGGCTATATTGATGATGCTGCGGCTGTGAAAATCGTCATAGACCAGCTGACAAATAGGTAGCAGGAAAAGAAGCTATGAAAAAACAGTACAACATTGACTTCATACTTTTACTCACTGTGATTTGTTTATTTGTCATCAGCCTGATAGCTGTATATAGCGGATCAGGACAGTATGAATCGCAGGATATGTTTTATTTCGTCAAAAGACAAATTTTCTGGTATATCGTCGGTTTCGGTCTTATGGCCGTTGCTGCATACTTTGATTATGAACTTCTTGAGCGTTTATCTTTTCGGTTATTTACAGGTGGTATTTTTCTCATTATTCTTGTGCATTTTTTCGGAACGAGTCAAAACGGATCCCAAAGATGGATCAGCTTCGGTTCAATTAAAGTTCAGCCATCAGAGTTCATGAAAATTTTTGTGATCCTGCTGCTAGCGGCTGTCTTGAACCAATACAAGCATCAGCGATTTTCGTTTAAAGAAAGCATCATTCCTACAAGTAAAATCGTTTGCTGGACCGTTGTCCCTTTTTTCCTCATCTTAATTCAGCCTGATTTAGGGACAGCGCTCGTGATATTATCTATCGCCTTTACACTGATGCTTGTGTCAGGAATTTCTAGCAAGATGATGGCCGCATTAATGGCTTCTTTTCTTGCACTTCTTTCATTTTTGGTCTACTTACACAACGAACACTTTGAGCATTTCACAAAAATCATTAAGCCACATCAGCTTGATCGCATTTATGGCTGGCTCTCTCCCGATGAATTTGATTCAACATACGGGTATCAGCTGAAACAATCGATGCTCGGCATTGGATCAGGTCAATTATCAGGTAGCGGTTTTACACAGGGGCATCAAGTACAAGGAGGTAATATCCCTGAAGCGCATACGGATTTTATCTTTGCCGTCATTGGTGAGGAGTTTGGTTTTATCGGCGCCTCCCTTTTGATGTGTTTGTATTTAATGATGATTTACCGAATCATTCATGTGGCTATGCATGCTAATACGCTTTATGGATTGTACATATGTGCAGGAGTCGTTGGGCTGATCGTGTTTCAAGTTTTCCAAAACGTAGGGATGACAATCGGTTTAATGCCTGTGACGGGACTCGCGCTTCCTTTTATCAGCTATGGAGGCAGTGCGCTATTGACTAACATGATCGCCATTGGCCTCGTGTTTAGTGTCAATATCAGGTCATCATCCTATATGTTTGGAGACAACTGGAATTGAAGATGATGGCATTTCTTCTATCTCATTTCAAAAAAGTTGACCGCGTTCTTGCTGGAACGATTGTGTTCCTCTGCTTATTTGGTTTACTGATGGTGTACAGTGCAAGTTATCCTTTAGGAGAAGTGAAGTATGAGAAGGGCAGCTATTTCTTTATCAAACAATGGCAATGGCTCCTGATTGGGGAATTCTTTTTCTTCATTGCCGCTCTTTTCCCTTATCAGATTTATCGTAAATGGATGAAATGGCTTGTCATGCTGTCATTGCTATGTCTCATCCTAGTCCTGATTCCTGGAATCGGTGTTGTCAAAAACAATTCACAGCGGTGGATTCAGCTCGGCTCTCTTATGCTCCAACCTTCTGAAGCTGTGAAACTAGTGATGGTGATCTATTTTGCCTATGTGTACGCGAAAAAACAGGCGTACATTACATCTTTTAAAAAAGGCGTGCTGCCGCCACTCATCCTTTTAAGTCTTGTTTTTTTATTAATCTTAAAGCAGCCTGATTTAGGCACAGCTGTGTCTATTTTATCAAGCTGTGGCATCATTTTATTATGTGCTGGGCTGAAAACGCGCCATCTTATTTTGCTAGGATCGACTGCCGTAGCAGGTATCACTTTTTTTGCAGTGACAGCACCTTACCGTTTGAAGCGGCTGACTTCTTTTCGTGATCCTTTTCAGTATGAAGATGGAGATGGCTATCAGCTGATTCATTCGTATCTCGCAATGAATTCAGGCGGACTGACAGGGAATGGCTTAGGCGGGAGTATTCAAAAGCTAGGCTTTCTCCCCGAAGCCCATACGGATTTTATTATGGCCATTATCAGTGAAGAGCTGGGCATCATGGGGATTTTGATTGTGATGGGTTCATATCTACTCATCATGTATCGCGCAATGCGAATTGTGCGGGCTTTACATGACCCTTTTGGAAAACTGTTAACGATCGGGCTTACGTTTCAAATCATGCTCCAAGCAGTCTTTAATTTAGGTGCTGTCTTTGGTCTTCTTCCGATCACAGGCATTCCGCTTCCCTTCATTAGTTATGGCGGCTCCTCCCTAGTGTTCATGATGATATCTGCTGGTATTCTCGTAAATCTTTCTTCATATGTAAAAAGGAATCCATATCGGGCGCATGCCAAATAGACACCTTCTGATGGAAGGTGTCTATTGATTTTATTCTTCTATTTGAGTATCAGCGATCTCTTTTTTTCTTGGTTGTTTGATTTCATTCGTTAGTTCCTGAATGCTTTGCTTCACATTGCCTTTGCCGGAAAAGTTCTCAATAATTTCTTTGACGTCAATTCCAGAGGATGCTTTCAGGCTTTCTTGCAGACTGGACATGAGGTTTGTAGCATAGCCAGTGACTTTATTGGCACCGCTACCTTCTCCGTTACCTCCCGTATCCACAACCGTAATTTTATCAATGTTAGAAAGTGGTGCAGAGACTTGCTTCGCATATTCAGGAAGCATTTTCACAATCATATCAAGGATTGCTGCCTGACCATACTGTTCGAATGCTTCAGCGATTTTCTCTTTCGCTTCCGCTTCCGCAAGTCCTTTCAGTCTAATGACTTCTGCTTCTGTTTCCCCTTTCGCACGATCAGCTTCCGCTTTGGCAAGCCCGTCAATTCGGACTTTCTCAGCTTCTGCTTTTGCCATTGCTTCAATGCTGTATTTCTTGGCATCTGCTTCAGCGAGGCGTTTCGCTTTTTCCGCCGCAGCTGACTGCTCAACCGCATAACGATCCGCATCTGCTTTCTTTTTCACTTCAGAATCGTATTGACGCTCACGACGCTGGATCTCTTTTTCTTCTAATTCAATTTGCTTCTGACGTTCAATGATTTTCACTTGCATTTCTTGTTCAGTTACGTGCTGACGGTTACGTGCTGTTTCAAGATCGTACGCTTGGTCGGCACTTGCTTTTGCTGTATCTTGTTCACGTCTGAATTCTGCTCTTTTCAGCTCATTGATCTTTTCTGCTTCAGCGATTTCAGTGGCACGCTCAAGCTCAGATTTCTTCGCATCTTTATCTGCTTCTGCACGTTTGATACGTGTTTCTTTATCTGCTTCTGCTGTTGCAATATCTGCATCGCGTTTCACTTGGGCAATTCTAGGTTTACCTAGTGATTCTAAATAGCCATTTTTATCACGGACATCTTTGATTGTAAACGATACAATGACAAGGCCCATTTTCGCTAGATCTTGAGAAGCGACACGCTGTACTTCTTGAGAAAATTTCTCTCTGTTTTTATAAATCTCTTCAACTGTCATTGACCCTAAAATGGAGCGAAGGTGTCCTTCTAAAACTTCTCTCGCTTCGTTTTCGCGGTCTTCTTTTGTTTTACCTAAAAATTGCTCTGCAGCAGTAGCAATTTCTTCAATCGATCCGCCGATTTTAATGATGGCTGTTCCGTCCGCCATGACTGGAACACCTTGTTCAGTATAGACTTCAGGTGTTGAAACATCTAGCTTGCTAGATAGTAAGCTGAGCGGCTCTGCTTGTTGAAAAACAGGGAGTACAAAGGTACCTCCTCCTCTTACAATCTTAATCTTGTTTCCACCTTCATCCACGTGGACATTTTTACTTCCTAGGTAACTTCCTGTGACGATTAACGCTTCATCTGGACCTGCAGTCCGGTATTTCGAAACAAATACACCAATAAGTGCAATCAGAATCACAAGCACAATTCCAATGATAATCAAAATGGTTGTTCCTGGCATAGCATTCCCTCCTAGATTTCTTCATTTGGTATAACTGATAAGACGCCTTTGTTCACTTCGACGACCAGTACCTGAGTTCCATATGGAATCTCCTCTTCGTCGAAACTGACGGCAGGCTTTGAGATTTTCCCGCTATTACTAATTAACAGCACTTCTCCAAACCCGTCTTTTGGAACAGATACAATGATCTCCCCAGTTCTTCCTTTTAAGTCGGCCTCCGTATATGAGAGAGATTCTTCAGCTGAGGAAAGCGGGACTAAGACAAATACATTCAAACAGGTCACAAGAACTACTGCGAGGATGGCAGATAAGACTGCGCCAAGTCCACTCCCTACAATTGCTGTTTTTTCAGAGATAAACCCTCCAGCCGAGAAAAAGGTAAGAAATGCGAGAATTAATGTTGGTTGAAGGAATGGAACAGGAATCGCTTCAAACAATCCATCAAATACATCGCCGAAAAAGACGAAAACAAGTGTCAGGATTCCTGATATCATCAATATGTATAAATACAGCGTCTGAAGTGGCAGCCCGAACACATCCATCTTCCTCACCCTTTCTTCATGAAATGAACAGCCTTTGTTTCATTTAGACCATGCTCACCTCCAATGTATTCCTTCTAACAGGTAATACGAACCACTTTTGTAAAGGTTTCAAATTTCCTCACAATTCTTCACAGGAATTCGCCGATAGCTAAAGAATGATTGTCATGTACCAGTATGTTAAAATTTGATCTTGAGGTGATGAAAATGAGTTTATTACATGATGCAAGACAAGAATTGTGGCAAGAGCTACAAGGTTTGAACGAAGAACAATTGAATCAAAAATTATCTGATGATACTTGGAGTATTCAAGAGGTGGCAGATCATTTAAAGAAGATGGACCTCGTGGCAGCAAAACATCTAGCTGCTGAGGGAAAAAAAGCACCGATCAAAGAATATGAGCCAAAGCCGGTGGAAATGGCAGAGAATCGTTCTAGAAAAGCGACTGCGCCTAGTATTGTTGAGCCTGAGCGCAAGCATGTGACACCTACACATTTAAAAGATGAGCTTGATACAGCACGTGAGCAGCTCAATCAAATTTTATCAACATTTACTGAGGATGATTTCAAGCGCGTCATTGCACACCCTGTGTTTGAAGAGTTATCCCTTAAGCAATATCTTGATTTTATCGGCGCACACGAAAAACGCCATATCCATCAAATCAAAGAAATTAAAGAACAGCTATAAGACATAAAAAAGACTCCCTTTTGGGAGCCTTTTCAGCGTGTAGACAAACCCTCGCATTCGGTGTCAGTCCTGCGTGCTGGTGCTCACGAATGTCAAATTCGCTCCGCGCCAGTACTCGTCCTTCCTAGACTTCAAAGGTTTTCTATCACGCTGAGCTGAAAAGAAGACAAAGGGCTAAAATAAAGATCATTTTAGCCTTTTTTCATTGTTACACTGTTTTAGGTGTTAGATCAAAACAGCGAGCATAAATCCAGTTGTACGCTTTTTCGTTTAGATCTCTTGGGTTTCCAATTGTTTGCGGATCTTTCATTGCTTCTTTAGATAAGCGGTCAATCATATCTTTTGATACACCTTGTTCTTCTAATGAAGGAACTTCTAGGTCTTCCACTAAATCATACATCCAGTTCACTGCTGCTTTTGCGGCTTCCTCTGTTGACATTCGGCTAATATTAATTCCAAATGCTTGCGCAATACGAGCAAATTTTTCGGGATACCCTTTCCAGTTATACTCCATCACCGGTCCCATCATTGCTGCGACACACTGACCGTGCGCTACAGGAATAATGCCTCCGAGTGTTTGACTCATCGCATGTGCAGCTCCAGCTGATTCGCTTCCATAAGAAAGCCCGGCAAGCATTGCAGCTTGTGCCATTCCATACCTGGCTTCTAAGTCCTCACCATCGGCAAAGGCACGGCGAATATAATGAGCTGCATATTCAATGGCCATGAGCGCGACCGCATCTGTAATAGACTGAGCAAATTTCATTGTATAGCATTCAATGGCGTGTGCAAGTGCATCAATTCCAGTCATTGCTGTCACATGAGGCGGCATGGATACATGAAGCTCTGGATCAATGACTGTGAGGTGAGCTGCAATGAGCGGGCCACCTGTGTTGAATTTGAATTCTCTTTCTTCATCTGTAATCACTGCCCACTGCGTTACTTCTGAACCTGTACCAGCCGTTGTTGGAATAGTGGTTAAAGGTGGGATTCTCTTTTCAAGCGGTTTTTTTCCCTCTGCCGCTTCGTAATCAAGGACTGAGCCTTCATGCGTCGCTTCTACACCGATCGCCTTCGCTGTATCCATTGAGCTTCCGCCGCCTACTGCAACTAATCCATTACAGCCTTCTTTTTCATATAACGCAGAGCCTTCATTCACTAAACGGACTGGCGGGTTTGGCTCTACTTTATCAAATAGCACCACATCTATTTGTGCTTCTTTTAATGAAGCAATCACTGGATCTACCACGCCCGCCAGGTAAATACCTGGGTCTGTTACAAGTAATACCTTTGAGACACCGTATGCTTTTACTTCTTCCCCAACATGTTTCACTGCACCGATGCCATGTTTGATGACAGTCGGAATTTCAAATGTATGGAATTTCTGCATGCTTTCAATTTTCATATTTAATGTCATATAGAATCTCCTCCAAATGTGTGATTTTTATTGAAACCAACGAATCGCTTCAGGTTTTGTATTACGATATACATGCTTCAGCTCCGTATATTCCTCGAGCCCGGTGCGCCCTAATTCACGTCCTAGACCTGATTGTTTATATCCGCCCCAAGGTGCTTGAGCGAAATAAGGATGGAAATCATTGATCCAAACTGTGCCTAATCTTAATTGACGAGCGACTCTTTCGGCCTTGCTGATATCAGAAGACCACACGGCTCCTGCTAATCCATAAATCGTATCGTTTGCCAGCTCAATCACTTCTTCCTCTGTACGGAAGGATTCAACTGTCAATACTGGGCCAAAGACTTCTTCCTGGACAATCCGCATCTCTGACGTGCAGCCTGAGAAAATCGTTGGCAAGTAGAAGAACCCATTTGAAAGCTCCTCTGCGTCAGGTCTTTTTCCGCCTGTTTCTAATTTGGCGCCTTCATCTAACCCAATGCTGACGTATTTTTCTACTTTTTCTCGATGCTCAGCTGAGATGAGCGGGCCGCTTTGGGTTTCTTCATCAAAGCCGTTGCCTAGCTTGATTTTTTTCGTACGCTTCACCAGTTCTTCTAAAAATTCATCATGAATGGATTCTTCCACTAGCAAACGTGAACCTGCTGAACACACTTGCCCTGAATGGAAAAACACAGCATTCATTGCCTGGTCAACCGCTACGTCTAAATCAGCATCTTGAAACACAATATTCGGATTTTTTCCGCCGAGCTCAAGGGCGATTTTCTTCACATTCCCACTGGCTCCCTGCATGATTTTCTTGCCTGTTTCAATACCGCCTGTAAATGAAATCAAATCTACTTGATCATTCACAGCAAGCTCATCACCAACCGTTGCACCTGGCCCAAGGACTAGGTTCGCAACCCCTGCTGGAATGCCTGCTTCTTCCATGAGTTTGAATACTTTGATCGTGGTGAGTGGTGTAATTTCACTTGGCTTTAATACGATTGTATTCCCCGCCGCTAGAGCAGGAGCGATTTTCCAGCTCGCTTGAAGCAATGGATAGTTCCAAGGAGTAATTTGCCCGCATACACCGACAGGCTCTCTGACTAATTCACTTTTTGAGTTCGGGATCGGCGACGCAATGATTTCCCCACCATCTTTGTCGGCAAGCCCTGCATAATATTGGAACACGTTCGCAATATCGTCCATATCAGCTTTGCTTTCCTCTACTGTTTTACCAGTATCAAGCGATTCCAATTTGGCTAGTTCATCAAGATCACGTCTAATCAATTCAGCAATCTTAAACACCATATTTCCTCTTTCAAGTCCAGGCAAGTTTGCCCAGTCACCTTGATCGAAGGCTTTTCTCGCTGCCTTAATGGCGAGCTGCGCGTCATTTCTTGATCCTTCACTGACTGTCGCGATCACTTCTTGATTAAATGGATTGATGATATCCCGCGTGTCGCCACTTTTGGCGCCAACCCATTGTCCATCTATAAATAGTGTTTGACTCATAGAAGGAACCTCCTCTGATTCTTTTCAATAAATTTGTTAAATAAAAATTTAACGTTTTGAACATAATTAACGTATCATGTTCAAATTTTTCTGTCAAAGGGAGATATGCTTCATTTTCTTTTGACATTTTGCATTCTTTCGTTAACATATAGTCCATAAAGATTTTTTTGAACGTATTGAATTCTCTAAATAGAAAGCAGGGACAAGATGAAAAAGCAGGAGCAGTCACAAGCAGAGGATCGTATTTTAGCTGCTAAAGATCTAGTCATTGATTCCATAGCTGAAACGATGGATCTCTATGGAATTACACGAAGTGCTGGTATTCTCTATGGGACCATGTATTTAAATGAAGAAATGACGCTGGATGAAATGCGTGAAGAGCTGCAAATGAGCAAGCCAAGTATGAGTACGGGTGTGAAAAAACTGCAAGACATGAATATTGTCAAAAAGACCTTTCACCGAGGACGAAGAAAACACAGCTTTGTTGCTGAAAAAGACTTTTTTAAGTTTTTCATGAACTTCTTTCCACAAAAATGGGAACGAGAGGTCGAGGTCAATTTAGCGGCGATAGAAGAAGCGCAAGTGCGGCTTCAAGAGGTGGCTCGTGATGATCAGCTGGAGGAACATATAAGAGAGGAAGCGCAGCAGCTCATAGAGCAGCTTGAAAGCTCAAAAGCCTACTATGACTGGCTGAGACGCTTAGCAGACTCTGTTCATTCAGGGGAAATCTTTGACTATATCCCGATTGATCAGAAAGATAAATAGACGATGTGTGTGCGTTTTAAAGCTTGAATTTTACAGGAGGATTGATTATAATTAATTATGTCGTAACACATCGGGGCATTAGCTCAGCTGGGAGAGCGCTACGCTGGCAGGGTGAACGACATCACCCGAAGCAAACAGACGTTCTCTGAATAAGACTGATTTAATAAGGTTCTATGATGAGCCTTTCTGAATAAAATTTTTCATTTCTGAACAAAACTGAAAGGGTTGGTCCCCAATCCGTCCCCATAAAAAAAGCCTCCTTTTTAGGAGGCTCAGATTGTAGAGAAACTCATGTTTTTCTACAATCTTTTTTATTTTCATCGTAATGATGATGGATGAGATTTAATGAAAAAGGCCTCCCACACACCTAGCCTAGCTTCGCTAGGTGTATGGCAAT
>Ga0209295_1000864_pt1 | contig 12029 bp, 4 predicted proteins | sample Porto_5metaG_FD_187428 | JGI IMG/M metagenome (GOLD analysis project Ga0209295, IMG submission 187428) | Marine algal microbial communities from Porto, Portugal - Porto_5 metaG (SPAdes) (version 2) | ecosystem: Host-associated > Algae > Red algae > Unclassified | place: Portugal: Porto... | reverse complement strand
AAAACGCAGTGGTACCTTCGGTAAAATCATCTGTTCCAAAACAGGCACCAAAAGCTTCAATTTCCTGCTCATAACCATTTACAGTATTCTTAAAACCAGCATTTACTGCTTTTATTGCATGTGAAATAGCTACAGATGAGTTATTGGTTATTCTAGAGATAATTTTATGGCACAAAGGCAATAATTCTTCTTGCGTAGTAACATGGTTTACCAAGCCATAATTGTTTGCCTGTTCTGCAGTAATCATACCTGCGGTCATAATCATTTCCATAGCTCTCCCCTTACCCACTAATTGCGGTAAACGTTGTGTACCACCGTAACCAGGTATAACACCTAGAGACACTTCTGGCAGGCCCATTTTGGCATTATCACTTGCCACTCTAAAATGACAGGCCATTGCTAGTTCTAATCCGCCACCTAAGGCAAAACCGTTAACTGCTGCAATTACAGGTTTAGATAAATCTTCTACAAAATCGAACAATTGTTTTTGTCCCTTAGCCGCTAATTTTTTTCCTTCTTTTTCACTGAAATCAGAAAATTCTGAAATATCGGCACCTGCTACAAATGCCTTTTCACCACTACCTGTCAAGATAATAGCCTTTACGGTCTCATCTTTTTTCAAATCTTTAAAAGCTTCATGTAGTTCGCCTATGGTTTGCTTATTCAAAGCATTTAATTTAGTAGGACGATTAATAGTTACAATTGCAGTAGCATCCTCTTTTTTAATTAATAACGTTTCGTATGACATTGTTGTTGATTTGTTGAATTATACATTTTCTTTGGGAAACTTTACACAGAAGACCGTACCCTTACCTAAATGAGATGTAAAGTTGATAGATCCCTTATAAGTTTCCACAATATTTTTTACCATTCCTAAGCCTAACCCCATACCACTCGTTTTGGTGGTAAACTTAGGCTCAAATATTTTTTCTTCATTATCCTTTTCAATACCATAACCATTATCTGCCACAGATATTTTAACCATATCACCTTCAGATGCCACACTGACCAAAACTCTTGGAGATACCACATCTGGCACAGCTTGTATGGCGTTCTTTACCAAATTGGTTACTACACGTATTAACTGTGTACGGTCTAATTTCGCAATTATTTCCTCTTCCTCAGCAATGAAATGAATATAATCTTCATTAAAGATATCTAAAGCCAGTTTAACAATTTTAACCACGTTCAGCGTCTCATTCTGTTGCGCAGGCATCTCGGCAAAATTAGAGAAGGCAGATGCTATGCTGCTCATAGTATCTATTTGCTGAATTAAAGTGTCTGAGTATTCTCTAAGTTTTTCATGGATCAACGGGTCTTCTGGATCAAATTTACGCTCAAAACTCTGCACGGTAAGTCGCATTGGTGTTAGCGGATTCTTGATCTCGTGCGCCACTTGCTTCGCCATCTCGCGCCAAGCCTGTTCACGCTCACTACGTGCCAACTTTACGGCACTTTGCCCCAATTCATCTATCATACCGTTATAGGCGGCAATTAACTTTTCTATCTCCTCACCAGGATTGTCAATATAAATCTTCTTGTTCTGTTTGCTTAAGTTGGTTCTGCCCATCATGGTAGATATGGTCTCTAAAGACCGGGTTATGTACTTGGATATAAAAAATGCAAAAGCAATTGCCATAAGCAACATCAACAAGTACACACCTGACAAGCGAAATAGAAATTCTTTTAATTCATAGTCGTTAAAAGAATTATCTTCAAAATAAGGAAGATTAAGAATACCTATAGGTTTAAACTTTTGATCGGCTATATAGGTAAAAGATGCTTGATACTTGTCTCCTGCCAAGGCATTTTCACGTACATATCTTTTATTGGCACTTATTTCCAACTCGTTTAACACCTCAGCATCCAAGCACATCGAAATAGAATCGTTAGCAAATTTTGGACGTGAACTTTTTATAAGTTCTCCGTCTAAACTATAGATATTGAAATTCATATTTTGCACAACGGCAATCTCATAAATTTCATTTTTAAATATTAAATCTAGATTTTCCGTGGTTACGGGATAAGTGGTTTTCTGAATGGCAAGATCAATACTCTGTCGTATCTGCTCTTCTTTACGTTCCATTCTATTTTCATGATAATCCTTAGATTGCTCACGATATTGGTATACCGTTACACCCGCAATCAACACCGATGCAATGAGCACTAAAAATATCATGGATAAGAAAATACGTGACCGTAAAGATACTCTTGTTAACAATATTCTATTATTTCGTTTAAAGTTAGCAAATATCGCACCAAAAACGAGTAAATCGAGCGTTGTGCAATAAAACAAAGATGAAATATGGAATAAATAAAAATTTATAAATCAATAAAATACAATTGAAAGTAATTTCTTACTTTTATTTGCGTTTAAACTAAATACTTCTTTAGAGACTAAGCATGTTATTAAAATATTACGTTACTTTTTTTTACTTACTTGCCCTAACTCTTACTCCCTTTTGCTTACAATCTCAGCAAGAAGAGGAAATAAAATTTCAGCACATTACCGATGGTCTATCTCAAAGTAGCGCTACTGTACTTTTAGAAGACAACTTTGGTTTTCTTTGGATCGGCACACGAAACGGCCTTAATAGATATGACGGTAAGGATTTTAAAATATATAATAAAAGCACAGACGGTAAAACTGGGCTTAAACATGAATATGTAGTTTCGTTATATGAAGACGGTGAAAACATCATTATAGGTACTAATGAAGGGTTAAGCCTTTATAATCGTAGTTTAAATACAATTACTCCATACCCTTTTAAAAACGAGGGTAAATCATTAATAGACGAAGTTTTTGAAACTATTGTCAAAAAAGATGATATTCTGTGGCTTGGTGCAGAATCTAGTGGCATCTACAGATATGAACTTAAGACAGGGAAAATTAAACATTTTGCACCACCAAACGAACTTGTAAAAATTAAAAATCCACGAATGAACAAAGTGGTAAAAGTTGAAATATTAGATAGTGATAAAATACTTGCCGTTTTCACTTACAATTCACTTTTAATGGATCATGAGATGAATGTTGTTAGTAATATCAAAACAACAGAGGCTATTATTACAGGTATTAAATTACCCAACGACACCTATATGTTAGGATCTGGTAGTGGCAAACTATATAATTTAACGGTTGAAAACGACAAAGTCATTGTCAATAAAGAAAAAGAAATATGTCCGGGTTTTGGCATACGTTCGCTTGAAAGAAATTTAAATGGGGATTTATGGATAGGTACTGAAAATAGCGGACTATATATCTACACCAAAGACTTAAAATTAAAGAACCATTTAGAATATGATGTTCGAAAATCGGGCTCCTTGGCGGGTAATTCAATTTGGGCAATACGTTGCACCAGAAACGGTACTATGTGGGTTGCGCCCTATAAAAGTGGACTAAACCTTTACGACAAGGAATATTACAAGTTCAAACATATTTCACCCAATCCATTTAATTCGAAATCATTAAGTAATAAACTGGTAAACTGCTTCTTAGAAGACCCAAAGGGTAATATTTGGATAGGTACTGATGGCGGAGGTTTAAACTATTGGAACAAATCGCTAAATACGTTTGACACCTATTCTTTAAAAAATAAAACATTCAATAGCGATGTTGTCCTTTCTATATTGAAAACGAAAGAAAATGAGTTCTGGGCAGGAACTTGGACCCATGGTATTTCTGTTTTTAATACCGAAACCAAAGATTACAGTGTATTGACCTCAGAAAATTCATTTTTGAAATCCAATATCATCATTGATCTTTTAAAAGATAAAAAGAATAGAATATGGGTCGTAAATTATTTTGCAGGTGTACAACTATATGATCCAGCTACAGAAACACATCAAAATATAGAGCTTATTTCAGATATTGACGGTCGTTTCATAAATTCTTTACACAAAATATATGAAGATCACCGAGGTAACATATGGCTAGGAACATTAAACTCAGGTTTGTTTAAACTAACAGAAAAAGACAATAAATGGTCAATTAAACATTTTCATACCAAAAATAGTCTTAACAATAGGTTTGTGAACGTAATCATCCAAGACGATGAGAACACCGTATGGGTGGGTACACAAGGTGGCCTTCACAAATATTCTAATAAGACGGATTCTTTTACGGCGATAACAAAAGAAGATGGACTTAAAAATGACGCCATAAAGGGTATTATCAATGATAAAAATGGTCATTTATGGCTTAGTACAGAAAACGGTATTATTAAATATAACTATAAGACAGGCGAAACCATTAATTATGATTTAGGCGATGGCTTACAAGCTAAAGAATACATAGCAAGTTCTTCACTAACTACCAAAAAAGGAGAGTATCTATTTGGAGGCGTAAACGGTCTAAACATATTTACCGCTAGTGAAGTAGAAAAACGAAAAGACACCCTTACTTTATTTGTATCGGGACTAAAGATTTTTAACCAACCCGTCTTACCCAATGACGAATTTGGCGTATTGGAAAAAGACATTAGTCAAGTAGATTCTTTGACCTTCAGTTATGACCAATCTGTTATCAATATTGATTTTAAGGCACTTACTTTTAGACATCATGAAAATGTAAATTATGCCTTTTTTCTAGAGGGATTTGAAAAAGATTGGAATTATGTAGGCAATAAACCAACTGCAACATACACCAACTTAAATCAAGGTGAATATATATTAAGAATGAAATCTACCAACTCTGACGGCGTATGGGTAGATAATGAAATAGACCTGCATATAACCGTTACCCCTCCGTTTTGGAATACGTGGTGGTTTAAACTTTTGCTAGTGTGCTCTTTATTACTATTGATTTATGTTGCGTATTATTTTAAAGTAAGATCATTTAAAAAAAATCAACGCCTTTTAAAGCAAATGGTTACCGAGCGTACCCAAGAATTACAGTTACAGAAAAATAAACTTATAGAAGCTGCCAATGATCTAAAATCTAAAAACGAAGAAATTCAACGTTTTACTTACGCAGTATCACATGATTTAAAAAGTCCGTTAAGCAATATAAAAGGACTTGCCAGTCTAATACCATTGGAAATGGAATTAAAAGGAAACGAAGATATAGCAGAGTATTTAAAGCTGATAGATGTCTCGTGCAATAACATGAACGAATTAATATCCGATATTACTGAAATAGCCAGGTTAGGTAAAATCGAAAACAAAAATGAGCTATTAAAAACAAACGAAATATTATCCATATCAACGAACCTTATAAAAAGTCAACTGAACAAAAAGAATATTGATTTTACCATAGCAGAAAATCTACCCGATATTTTTGGTGATCGCAATCGTATTATACAAGTATTTGGAAATTTCTTAGATAATGCCATAAAATATATGGGAGACCAAGCCAATCCTAAAATAGTTGTAGATTTCGAAGAAGACGGAGACAACAATATTTTTTATGTAAAAGACAACGGCTTAGGTATGGATAAGGCTGCCTTAGAAAAGCTATTTACCCCATTCGAAAGATTTCATGAAAAAATTAAAGGAACCGGTTTAGGCCTATATATGGTAAAGCAAATTGCCCATTCCCATGGTGGTACCATTGTAGCTGAGTCAGAAGGGATAAAAAAAGGTTCAACGTTTAAACTGATTTTACCTAAAGCTAAAATTGCCGCAAAAAATTCCATATTATCATAAGCATAGAATTCATGAACAACATCACTAATTAAGTTTCCGGATTCTTATTTCTTATCCTTTTGTAGAGTTTTATCCCCAGCATTAAAACTATTCCTAAAACTATAATACCAACTACCCCAAAAATCCAATTAAAAGAACTTTTTAAAATTACCAAGAAGACAACTGCGAATAAAATTAGCGTGGCACCTTCATTCCATATACGCATGAATTTTGAAGTGTATTGAATATCATCTTGTTGAAACTTCTTAAAAATTTGATGGTTTTTAAGGTGATATAATATCAGTAACACTACAAAACCAAGTTTTATGTGCATCCAAGGTTGGGTTAACCACCCTGGGTAAATAATAAGCAACCAAATGGCAAAAAATATCGCCAATACAGCCGATGGCCAGGTAATAATATACCACAACCGTTTGGTCATCAACTTTAATTGTTTCGAAAGAATTTCCTTTTCTGGTGATGGTTTTAGGTGCGCTTCTATATGATAAATGAATAATCTAGGAATATAAAAAAGCCCTGCAAACCAAGTTATTACGAAGATAAGATGCAGGGATTTTATATAATTGTAATATTCTGTCATAGTGCTTATAAAACAAACTCAAGTTCAAGTGCAAAACTAATTTCTCAGTTCTCTTCTCTATTTTCTCAACTTAAACAAGTTCAAAGTTAGCAAAAGCGGATAGAACTTACCTTATAATCTTATTGCACCTACTCCTGCATCCCACAAGGTTTTATTATATGCTGGTATCGCCGTGCTCTTCAATTGATTTCCTTTTGCTTTTAATGTCTCCCATTTCTTATCCAATTCAGCCTTTCGGTCTTTATTAGATTGGTTCAATCTTGCAATACTGCTATTGGTCTGATTGATCATGAACAGATATTCTGCAGTGAATTTATTTGGAAAATTCTCTACATCATCATACGCCTGAGATTTTCGTTGTACCATATCGGCATCCCAAGCTTTCAAATCAGCCAGCAACTTTTCACCTTTAGATTTGACTTCTACGTCGGTTACCTTTTTCAACACTTCTGCCAAATCTTGTTGTGCTTTGTACAACAGATTCACCATATTATGCATTTCGGTCAACTCGGCTTCTGCATTAATCATAAAAGCATCAAACTCTTCATATTGACCAGGTTTCGTCTCGTAAGTAGGGACTTCTTTTATTAAACCTGTGGTGGATACTGTTTGCCCATCAACCTTTAATGTAAAATTATATGTACCAGGGGAAACTTTATGTCCGGTAAATCCTGCTTCAATATATACATCAGGTACTCCTGGCATAATTGGGTATTTCATATCCCATACAAAACGGTTTAATCCTTCTTCTTTACTCAACACTGGTGCAGGTGGTGCACCACCTCCATTATGTGGTTTGTATGTAGGGTCTTTTTCTGAACTGATTAACCTTATCAATTTCCCATTTGTATCAGAAATTTCAAGAGTAATTGCCGTACTATCTGCTAATTTTGGCAGCTCATAATATAATACCACCCCATTGGCAGGGTTAATACCGTTAAACGCATCACTACCCGTAAATGAACTAGAATTACCACTTAGCGGACTGCCCCAAGAGCCGTTATAAGCATCTTTTGGTTTTAAAATTTGAAGTCCCGCTTGAGAAGGTTGGTATTGCCCAAGTGCAACTACATCATCAAGAATCCAGAAAGAGCGACCAGAAGTAGCCACTACCATATCGCCTTTATGTATCTTTAAATCGGTAATAGGTGTTTTTGGTAAATTCAATTGAAAAGGTTCCCAAGATTTACCGCCGTTCCATGAGGCATATAATCCTTTTTCGGTACCTGCGTATAGCAAGTCTTTCTTAAACTCATCTTCTCGAACCACACGCGTAAAAGCACCATAAGGTATCCCTGAGTTTATAGCCGTCCAAGTTTTACCATAATCTGTTGTTTTATAGAAACTGGGCGTATAATCATTAAACTTATACCTGGTCGTTGCAATGTATGCTGTAGCCGGGTCATGCGGAGAAACCTCTATCGCATTAATCAAGCATTCTTTTAATCCTTTAGGCGTTACATTTTCCCATGTTTCGCCTCCATTTTTAGTCAAATGCACCAATCCGTCATCACTACCTGTCCAGATAAATCCTTTTTCATGCGGAGATTCTAGTATGTAAGCCAGCGTACCATAATTCTCGGCACCTACTGCTTCATTAGTATATGGTCCACCACCATTACCTTGTTTGGCATCTATATTGCGAGTAAGGTCATCAGAAATTTTATCCCAAGTTAGACCCATATCACGGGTTCTAAATACATATTGCGCTCCGTGATAAAAGGTGCCCAATTCATGCGTAGAAGCTATTATCGGAGCATTCCAATTAAACAAATACCCCATATCCCTAGCCTCGCGACCTAAATATTGAATAGGCGCTTGCATGATTTGAGTTGCCGCTTTAGACTCCATATCCATCACCTCTACCGTACCTAAATACTGACCTCCCATAACATATCTTGGGTTGTCTGGATCAAAGGCTAGAAAGGCACTCTCACCACCCGCAGAATCTGTCCAATCTCTAGTTGTAATACTACTGCTACCTGCAGACAAACTAGCTATTTTCACAGACCTATTATCTTGTTGACCTCCATAAATATTATACGGAAATAGATTGTCTACACTAATACGATAAAATTGAGCTGTAGGCATGTTATCTTGAGTGGACCAAGTTTTTGCATAATCAAAAGAAACGGCAGCCCCACCGTCATTAGCGATTACCATATTCTTAGAATTATTTGGATTAATCCATAGGTTATGATAATCTCCATGTGTTCCTGAAAGCGTTTCCCATGTTTTTCCACCATCTTCAGAACGAAGCGCAGGTGCACTTAAAACATACACCGTATCTTCATCGTTTGGATCTATAAAAACCTCAATGTAATACCAAGCGCGTTGTACCAATCTATTGTCTCCACTAACCATGCTCCAAGATGCACCGGCATCATTTGAAACGAAAAATCCACCTTTATCTGCATCTGAATCACTTTCAATAAGTGCATAAACTTTGTTAGAGTTTGACGGACTAACGGCTATTGCCATTTTTCCTTTTTCCTCCGGAAGTCCTTTATGTATTTTCTGCCAAGTTTCTCCAGCATCCGTAGATTTATATAATCCGCTACCGACACCACCACTAACAACCATATTCGGTTTACGCTGATGTTCCCACATGGCGGCATACATAATTTCAGGATAATTGGCATCCATAGAGAGCTCAGAAGCGCCGGTTAATTCATTTACAAATAGGGTATTTTTCCAAGTCTTACCCCCATCAACAGATTTATAGATACCACGTTCAGCATTACCCTCAAAAAGAGCACCCTGTGCAGCCACGTAAACAATATCAGGATTTGTTGGATGAATAATGATTCTTGAAATATGCTGGGTTTTTTCAAGTCCCATTTTCTTCCAAGTTTTACCCGCATCAGTAGACTTATATACTCCGTCACCATAAGATGTCATTACCCCACGTGGCGCATGTTCGCCCATACCTACATAAACAATGTTTGGGTTTGATGCCGATACAGAAACCGCACCAACAGAGCCCAGTTCAAAATAACCATCAGAAATATTTTCCCAACGTTGCCCGGCAGATTCTGTTTTCCATACTCCGCCACCGGTTGTACCCATATAGTAGGTCATAGGGTCACCGATAACTCCAGTTGCAGTTACCGAACGCCCACCTCTAAACGGACCAATATTTCTGAACTTTAAAGGCTGAAAATAATCGTTAGCATTTTGGGCAAAAGTTATGGAAGTTGCCAGTACTGCCATAAAAAAGAGTAGTTGTTTTTTCATTCTTGGGTTATTTGGATATTGTTTTAGGCATTCTAAATGGTCAGTTTAAGCCGTTTAATACATAAAGAAAAATTGTATCGAGAAACATTTTGAACACAAAAGTTTCTCGATACTAATTTTTTCATACTTCAAAAATTCACTAGAAATGACCGTTTTCGACTTTACTTACTTTCATCAATGAACAAATAATTTAAATTAAGCTCGTTAAACTCTTTATTGAATTCTTGAAGTTCAGATGATATTACGTTATTAAATACTTGAAGCTCCTTATTAATTTTAGCTGTCAGTTCATTCTTCACAGCAATATCTTGCTCTGTAGGTGGAAAATCGTCTATAGAAACCAAACTGTTCAAGTGACCTAACTTATTGGTCAGTTTTATAGGGAAGTTCAAAGGGTCTTGACCACTTCTATTTTGAGTTTGGTACAATGCCTTCTCTACCTCACCCAACTTTTCTTTCATAGCTTTGGCTTTCTTTACCAAATCTTTGGTACGATCATCATCTTTATATTGCTCTGTAAACGAATTCAGTTGCTTGGTAACATTTCTTATTTTCTTTATAGATTGATGCGCATTTTCAATGGTAGTATTAATATCTGTAATAAAATCGAATTGTTGCTGCATTTCCGCTACTGAACTTTCAGCTCTTGGGTCTGGCAAAATGGTGAACGTTTCGCTGTTATTAGTCCCGTTCACATTCAAGTGTACTTTGTAATCCCCAGGCACAGCTTTCGCACCATCAAAATTGGCCCACCAGAAAATCATTCCTTCTAATTTGGTAGCACCTTTACCGCGCGTATCCCAAACAAAGGTGTTGCCCCCTTTTTTAAGGTCTAGTTTCTTCGCTTCGACTCCGCTCAGCGACCCACCTTTCTTCAAATGGTTTTTATAAAGCGCCAATGTATCACCAGCCATATTAGTATACGTTAATTGAACAGTGTCTTTTTCAGAATAGTTCTTCAAAAGAAAATGGGTAATAACACCGTTCTCCAAATTTTGACCTGAAGTTTTTGATGGCTTCTTAGCCGCCCTACCTTTTGTACGATATGAATCTTTTGGCTTGAACAATATGGTATTCGCATTCTTCTTGCTTTCATCTAATTGATGTAACACAGTTAAATCATCTATTATCCAAAGACTACGACCTTGCGTTGCCACAATTAAATTATCGTCTTTAATAGTCAAATCGGTAATTGGCACAATAGGTAAATTCATTTGAAAAGGAGACCAACTAGCTCCGTCATTAAAAGAAACGTACATACCTGTTTCGGTACCTGCGTATAGCAATCCCTTCTTCTTAGGGTCTTCACGCAATACTCTAGTAAAATGTTCGGAAGGGATACCGTTCGTTATTTTCGTCCATGTTTTACCGTAATCCGTGGTTTTATAAAGATAAGGCTGAAAATCACCTAATTTATATCTTGTTGCGGCAACATAACATGTACCCTCATCAAAGTTTGATGGCTCTATACTGTTGATCATATTCCACTCTGGCATATTTGAAGGTGTGACATTTTCCCATGTTGCACCAGAATCTTTAGAAACATGAATTAATCCGTCATCACTACCTACCCAAAGAATACCTTCTTTCAACGGACTCTCATTTGCCGTAAAAATGGTACAGTAATATTCCACACTCGTATTATCTTGAGTTATTGGTCCGCCACTAGAACCCAATTTCGTTGTGTCGTTTCGTGTTAAGTCACCACTTAAAACATCCCAGCTCTGACCTTCATTTTCCGATACATGTACGTAATTGGAAAATGTATATAATTTCTTCGGGTTATGTCTACTGAATAGAATAGGGAAATTCCACTGAAAACGATACTTCATAGCTTCTGCACCGGCACCCATTGGGTTGTCTGGCCATACATTGATACCCCTTACCGTTTTGTTTTTATGATTGACCCTGGTTAAAAATCCGTCATAACTACCACCATACACAATATCGTTGTCTTTTGGATCTACAGCAATCCAAGCAGATTCACCACCCGCAGTTTCTTCCCAATTGCTATCATCAATAGTTCGCCCATCACTTCTATGTTCTATTCTTAAAGTTGAATTATCTTGTTGTGCTACGTATATTCTATATGGAAAAGAGTTATCTGTTGTTACACGATAAAATTGTGCCGTAGGCTGATTGTAATATGTACTCCATGTTTCACCTCCATCGTAAGATATTTGAGCACCACCATCATCGCCGATGATCATACGTTGCGAATCTTCAGGGGAAATCCATAAATCATGATGGTCACCATGGGGCGCATTGAATGTATTAAAGGATTTACCCCCATCGGTGGACTTGTGATAATTTACATTTAACACATACACTACATCTTCATCTTGCGTATCGGCATACACTCTTGTATAATACCATGCACGCTGTCTTAGCTTTCTTTCGGAATTAACTATTGACCAAGTTTTACCTCCATTTTCGGAACGGTACAAACCACCTTTTTCCTTATTCTCTACTATAGCCCAAACCTTTTCTGAATTCTTAGGAGATACGGCTACACCAATAATACCTAAAGTATCCGTAGGGAAACCTTCATTTTTTGAAATCTCTG
>Ga0209295_1000854_pt1 | contig 12145 bp, 12 predicted proteins | sample Porto_5metaG_FD_187428 | JGI IMG/M metagenome (GOLD analysis project Ga0209295, IMG submission 187428) | Marine algal microbial communities from Porto, Portugal - Porto_5 metaG (SPAdes) (version 2) | ecosystem: Host-associated > Algae > Red algae > Unclassified | place: Portugal: Porto... | reverse complement strand
GGGGGGGGGGGGGTGTCGACCATCGAATGCAGGCTGCGTTGGACGTCGACATTGAACTGGTTTAACCATATACCAGATACCATTAGCAGGAGGCGGGGCCCGCAATCCGAAGCTCTTATTGGCTCGTTACTCGCGCCGCGCGCTGCGCTGCAGCCCGTTGCATCCCGCGTTTGTCAACATACGCGGTGGCGCCGCGTATGTTGACAAACCGCGCTGCGTCGCACTGCACTGCAGTTTCGGCGAATGACCACGAATTGAATGAAAGAAATTCTGTACTGGAATTCAATTTGTGCGCAACCAGTCGCCTTTTCTGCGTCAAACCCGCGGCGACAGCACCAGCAGTCGGTCTGGCGAACCGCTCTCGTCTTCCCCCACCTCGTCTGTTGTTTCCACTCCGACAACCATATCCCTGCCATCCGATCACCAGCCCCCATCCCATGGCGTCCCGTATTACCGTGAACCGGCTGCAATCGCTACTATGCGAACGAGGCCTGCCGACGGACGGTTTCAAGTCGGCGTTGATTGAGCGTTGTCGGGCCAACGGTGTGGCTCTGAGTGGCCGTGCCGACGAGTCGGCGCCCACGCCATCGGCATCGCTGGGGAGCGGTACCCCGAATTTGGGATGGTCGGGGCCCGTTCTGGCGGCATCGACTGCGGTGGAAGGCGTCCCGCCGGACCCCTCCTGCAACCGGGCCATCCACCCTGATGGACCCGCAGCTCCGGCCGCCGCGACCATCGATCGCGCCGATCCGACCGCCCGTCCCGGGGCCGTGGGGGCGGCATCGTCATCGTTTTCGTTGGTTGCGGCGGGCCAGGCGCAGAATCTGAGCTCGACGTTCGCGGCTCCGGCGGTGCCTGCTGATACGGTGGGGCTCCTCGGCGAGGGCAGCCCGCCCCCGAGTCGTGTGGGGTCGTCACCTCTTCGGGCCCCAAACTTTACCAAGCACGAGAAGGCCCGCCTGGCCCACATCTTGTGCACCCCTGAGGTGGCTGCTGGGGTGGTGACGTCCCGCGGGGTGCTGTCACGGCAGCAGATGGATGCGCGGACCTCCCGCGGGGCTGTCTGGGTGGTTGTGGTGGCCTCCACTTTCAACAGCTCTGACACATTTGACGTGCCTAGCGAGTGCGCTGCCGGGGGTATCAACCCCAACTCACATCCTCATGTTCGCACCGGTGAGACCTTGAAGTCTAAGTGGACAGATGTACGTTGCAACCGATTCTCTTTGCTTCTCGCTGGCACTGTGCTTCTTACGTCCAGACTTTCCACTGCAGGCACTGTGCATGATTCTGACGCGACTCTGTGCTCTAGTTTTTGTTGCTTTCGTGGTTTTTTTTCCTTGACTTGTGGATGGTTGGTCAGTTGACTGCATCTTTTTGGCCGGTGTACAAGATGTATTCTAGCTCAGGTCAAAAGGACGTCGCCCTATGGGGGTCTTTTTCGGACGGGTGACACCGTGCTTGACTATTGCTTTCATATGTTCAAGACAAACGACGTGGACCTGAACTTGGTGAGTCCAGATGTCGGTGCCGCTGGGGTTGAAGGTGACATTCCACCACAGAAGGGGCAGGAAACCCGTACATTGTCAACCAACCGCATCAAGCGCCGACGGATGGACGACGGCAGCACATTGGCCACGCTGGCTGCTAACTCGACGACCCTTGCTGAGGCCATCAGCAAGCAAGCTAGTTGTGGGGAGCTAGCTACTCTTTCCGAGACCCTCAAGAACTTGCGGGCTGCAGACGCTCACCCAAGATTCATCGCAGCCGTTGAACGGAAGTTGGACCACATCCTGTTTCCCGCGGCGGAGCTGAACACGGCGGGGGCTGGTCGAGGTGATAGCGACGCGGGCATCTCGGCCGCAACTAATGGGGGTCCGAGCGGGGGTGGAGATGGCCATCAGGAGAATGGCTTCGAGTGTTTTCTCTAGATGTGAGTGTTGGTGACTGCTTGGATGTGTTGTGTGACACTGTAGCGACAAAGATGGTTCCCAAACTCGTTTGATTCAAATCATGCTACCCACGCCAGGACGCATCAAGCCAAGCTCCTTGACTCTACGGGTCATTCTGACCCTCAGGTCGGAGCGCTCGCAGTCCCGTCGGCGACCACGCTGGTTGGCGCCAATCACATCGGTAGGCGCCAAAGATGCGTCACCTCCCGCAAAGTCGTTGCCCCACGGAGCAGCCACACAATCGCGTGCGTTGTCGTTCCCACGGCAAAAGTTGTGCAAGCGAAAGCACGCCCGCACCAAACTCGGTCGCTTCGCAAAAGGAACGCGAAAAGGGCGCCAAAACACACCCCAACGCCATGAAAGCATCCCGAAAGCTTGTTCAATGTGGATGCGGCCAGAGGACTGGTAGAAGTTGTAGCCATCCTTTCATTGGTCACCCCGCCCACAACCCGGCCACGGCACAGCCAAAAAATCACTTGCTGCATAGGCCTCATCGGCCACAATACAGTGGTCGTCCTCAATCAAGGCCGCCGTCAACTCGTGTGAAGAGTCTTGCAGCGTCTGCCCCAGTCGCGTGCAAGTAAAGGCCGTCGAGTCATGGGAGGCGCCCGGGCTCATGCAGCTCATCCATTTGAACTTGTAGTCCGCGTCACATATGGCTTGCGTATTGAAGGCATAAAACCCGCCCCGTCTCCTGATTGGCGACAACCACCACGCTGACCCCTCCATTGCCAGCCGCCAATCCGCCATGCAGACCGCCCGTGCCACCATGGAGCGGTGTGCCACCGCCGACCGCCTGCGCGGCGCCCTTTCGCACCCCGGCACCAATGTCCCATTCGTCTCCGTCGGCGAGGAGGTCTGGTTTCACAGCCACCGCCTCGGCTGGCTCCGCGGTTCCGTCCACTCGCTCGATGGTAAGACCGTTTACGTCCGTCGCGACGGAAAGCTTTTCTCATCCCACGAGGCCCGCACCAAGCCCTTTGTGGCCCGCTCACTGCCCCCGCCCCTGCCGCCCGCCCACGCCCCGCCCCGCCCCGCCGCCGCCCCCGCCTCCCGCGCCGACCCCGTCCGCACGCATGCCCCCGCCCCGCCCGTACCCCAGTCCGTTGCCCCGTCCGCTCGCGGCTACCTCGCCCGCACCACCGACCCCGGCTCGCCCGACCACCGCCGCTGGGACGCCTCCAAGCAGACCGAGCTCGCGGTCTTCTACTCCTTCGACTGCAAGACCACGATCTTCCGCGCCGCCGACCCCGCCGGCGAGCAAGTGTTCTACTACCTGTGGCTGTGCACCTGGAAGGAGCACCGCCGCAACTGGAAGCCGCCGGCCCGCTCCCGCTTCTGCATCGCCGGCCACCGCGAAAAGGACAAGGCCAACGACGTGCCCACCTCCCCCGTCACCCCCCACCGCGCCATCCGCACCTGCCTCGCCGCCACGTCCGTCCTGGGCTGGTCGGTGCACACCGAGGACTTCCTGCGCGCGTACCTACAGTCCGACATACTGCCCAAGCCCATTTACGTGCACGCCCGACGTGACGCCCACGAGCCTGACGATGCCGTCTGGGCTTTCACTCGCCCTATGTACGGCAAGAGTAACGCCGGACGCAACTTCTTTTTCTCCACCCAAGCCAAGTTCCTGACCATCCCCGGCGCCCGCCTGAGCGAGGCATTCGACACCGTCTACGTGTCCCCCCTCCACGGCTGCCTCAGCTCCTATGTCGACGACACCCTCGCCGCCGGCACCCCCGCCTTCCTCCGCCAAGTCGCCGCCGTCATGCAGCAATACAAGACGCACCGCCCCGACCACGACTCCATCGTCTTCTCCGGTATCGCCGCCGACGCCGACGCCGACGACCTCTACTGCCACAGCCGCCCATACGCCGCCGACTTGGTCCCGCTGGACGCCCCCCCGCCCGCCAACGCGCCCCTCGCCAACGCCGCCGGCCTGCACTCCCTCGCCGCACAGATCCTGTGGATCGGCCGCCTCGCCCGCCCGGATGTCCTCAACAATGCCGCGGCGCTGGCCAGCCTCCCCTCGCCCACGACGCTTGACGCTGGGCGCGCCAACGACACCATCGCCATCCTAACCAACCGGGACGTCACGCTGCATTTTCCCCGCCTCGACCCCTCCTCGTTGCGCCTCTCCATCTACGCGGACTATTCGGGGTCCACCTTGTCCCCCCTGCCCCGTCGCCAGGTCGGGTACCTCGTCCTTCTCACCGACGCTTCCGCACGCTTTTGCCTCCTGCACTGGGCCTCCCACGGCCCCCACCGCGTCAGCCGCGGCTCCACCGCCGGGGACCTTTTTGCTCTCGCCGATGCCGTCCCGGCGGCCCTGGACGTCCGCCTCCTCCTGCACGAGCTCCTTTCCCGCCGGATCCCGATGGACGCGTACATCGACTCGGCCACGGCCTACGAACTGGGGACCTCCTTCAAAGACCCCGCGGAAATATCGGGCAAGAACGACCTTTACATGCTCCGCCGCGCCCTCCTCGCCGGCACACTCTCGGAGATCAACCACATTTGCGGGGCTGACAACCCCGCCGATGCCCTGTCCAAGCCCACGTTCTCCCGCCCGCCGCCCAAGTCCGCATTGTCCACCGCCCTCGCATCCGGAAACCTCTCGACTCCGATCGTCGCCCATGCGACCACCGATGGCTACCGCAAGGCCTTCCGCTCCGGCGTCGCCCTGTACTAACCCGCCCTGCCTTTCTTGGCCTGCGCGAGCGCGTGCCCCCCCCCACCCCGTCCCCCCGCCCTGCTCGCCGGACGGGGGGGAAGTCTGTGCATGCCCCATCAACCGACCGCCCTACGCGACCACGCCAAGGCCTCTGCGTGACGCCGCTTTGCCACGGCACGGTACGACCGGGACGGACATTTCCCGCCAAGACCTCAGCCGGGAAGTGTCGCCTTTTGCATGTGTGAGCGCATCTCCGCATTCATTTCCTTGACGCTTGGCACCCAGACATTGCTCTCGCCACGCCATTGCTCTAGATTCACGTGCCCGTCGGCTATTAAACCGCCACCCCGCCGCCTCACAGCGCCCGGTGTTAGAGGCAATCTTCTCACGCATTTCACAGTGGGCCCGGACCCGCGTGCGGTGCGCCAGGAAGGGTGATGAAAGACGCATTGCTGTTCCGTGCTGCCTTGTGTGTCTGTGCACGTCGCGTCTGATGGGCCGACTTCGAAAGATGATGGAGAATTATGACCACAAGAACCCATGGAGTCGTGACCTGCCTCTGTGCTGCCTGTGAGCCCGTAACAAGTGGGGCATCTTTTGAAGAGCGCTTTCTCAATAGAGGTACCTGGGCCCTCTCTCATAGGTTCGCCAAATCACTGACAATGTCAGCAGTGCCTGGCGGACCCTCGCGCCAATGAGAGCGCAGGGCCGCTGGAACTATTGAGGTATCAATTTGCGGGCCTGGGCAATAGTGCCCACCATGTGTCATATTCTTACGCCACGTCTGCAATGAGCTTGCCACGAGCGCCAAAGTCGGGCGCGACCTCGGCTGTCACAGAAACAATGTTTCAGCATTGTGAAGCCCCGCTCGAGAGGGTCTCCCAGAACCCCTCGTCGTCCCCTGGAGTCATGAATTGGTCTCGTTCATGGGATTTTCCTTGCGCCAGTCCTAAAATGGAAAGCAATCGAGCCCAGAACGGGCACATGTGAGATGCCGATGGCCCTTTTGGTCTCGCCGGAGTGCTAGGTTTTTTGTGAAACGACTGAAACAGTAGAAAATCTCAAGATCTCGCCTGAGAAGCGTGCTCCGTGCAAGAAAAGTGGATCACGAGGCAACAAACAGTGAGTTCTGCTGGATGCAAGGTCCTCGCACCAAATCCGGGCTCTTCATTGGCTTCGATGCCCTGTTACTGTCGTTTTTGACCAATGGAAGGCTCTTATTTACAGTCAGTCTCTGTCTCGGTCCACCAGGACAAACTTCGGGGATCAGCAATAGCTCGCAATTGGCACCGCAGCCGTTGCTGCCGCCGCTGCCGCCGCAACAGGTGCTGCTGCCGCCGCCGCCGCCGGAAGTGCTGCCGCCTCCGCTGCCGCCGCCACGGCCGTGGCAGCCTCCGCTGTCGATTCTGGGCTGGCCGTCTCCACTGTCACGGTAGGCAGGCACCACGACAGCGTTGATGTGGGAGCCTCAACGGCGGATCAGATTTTTACCTCTACCCGTCCCTGCTGATGCCGCTGCAACCTCGTCGCCGCTACCGCTGCCGCCCGTGCTGCGGCTGTCTCTGCCATCGCCGGCGCCGGTGCTGCTGCCACCGCCACCGGCGCCGGAGCTGCTGCCACCGCCGCCCGTGTGGCCGCTACCGTCACTGTAAAGCGGCCGAGAATACAAGGGGAACGGCGGTGTGTTTCGCTCTGCTTCTTCCACTAAGGTTCTTCTGTTGTCCTTTGTGAGCATTCGCTTCTACGTTTCTGATGCACCGTCGCTCTCCCTACGTTTGCGTGCGAGTCTCTGTGCGTTTCTGTGTCTTCTGACGCATCCCTTTCCGCTGACACTGGTTACTTTCTGCATCTTGCAGCAGGGTCGTGATAGGTCCTTTGCTTTGTGTACAGCATCTCCTTCATAGGAACAATGAACGTGCCATGTGTCATTCTGCCTCTTTCATGTGTCTCAACCTTCGTTTGAAGCCGCAGCCATAGGGAGCTTTTTGTCCAACTTGGTGTGTTCATTCTGTTTAGCGCAGGAGGAGAGGGGCGCATCACAGGCATTTCGAGTGCTTCCTTGTTGCACTTCATGTCCTCTAGAAGGCAAAGACTGATACGTACTGTGTAGAGCAGGCGTGTCGGCCAAAGGAGTCGCACGGATGAGGAAAACAATTGACAAAGAAAGAAAAGCGTGATGATGAGAAAACTCCCGGGGTAAAGAGGCCCGACGAGGTACAGAGCAGTGAAAGAGATGCAACTTATTCAATTGTCCAAGAGTCCAATGACCACGCCACGGTGGTACTAACCATGTCGTCAAGGTGCATAGCGGTCGAGCGCTTGCTCGCAAGCGGGTAGCGGTCGTGGTAGGAGTAGGAAACAGATGGCTCCAGCACTGAGCTGAGCTCTACGGCAACCATATCCTTATCAATCCATCTGTTTCCCACCTTCCGCCGCTCCTTCTCCAGTCGCCCCGTCGCTACTGGCACACCGAGCTCGGAAAGAAGGGTGCACGTAGCGCGGCTAGGCACAGCGCCTAGCTGCACAGCTGGAGTCTCCGTCGCCAGAGCAGGTTCCACCTCGTCTGAAAACGCCGATGGAGCTTGTTGCCGTCGTGTGGCCGTCACTCGCGGCTGCTCTCGGGCCACGATCCTGCGAGAGCGCTTAAGGGGAGGCACTGCACCAGCCATCAGCTCTCCAGCTGCCGGCCTCTTTCCAGGCAGTGCCGCCGCAGGCTCAGCGGCCGCTTGCCCTTTCCCAGACCGTGTTGTCCGCCGGAGGGCGTCGGCAGCCTGACCAAAGGCGGACCGCCCACGTCGAACTCGTGAGCCGGCAGGGGTTGGCAGGGCTTTGTCAGCTGCCGGCGGCTCCGCGTTCGTCGTCGTACCTGCGCTCCGCGCCCTTTCCCCTTCCACGACGTTGGTCGGCACCCTAGCGCCAGCGCGCGTCTCGGCGCCAGTCGTCTCGCTTGTGGTGTTGGTGCTTGCTTCGGCCCTTATCTTTGCGCCCAAATTGGCGACCGGCTTGCCGCCCACTTTGGATTGTATCTTGACCTCCGCCTGGGATCCCTCGTTAGCACCCGGCTTCGTGCCCGTCTTTGCGGCCGCAGTCGTGCCCACCTTGGCGTCCGCTTTGGTTCCAGATTTTGAGCCCGCCGTCGTGCCCGCCCTAGCGTCCGCCCTTGTGACCATCTTGACTCGCGCATTGGCCCTTACTTGGTTGCGCTCCTCGGCGCCTTCCCTACGATGGTGCTTCGGTGCGGCGAGCCGCCCGCCACCAGGCAATGCGAGTGGCGGAGGCAGCGGCGGGCGCCGAGATGATGCTCCAACTCGGGTACTCGTGCCATTTCTTCCTCTCGACGAGTCTGTGTCAGCCTGCGAGTCAGACGCCGACGAGCCGTTGGTGACCGACGCGGGGGCGGCAGCGACCTGGTGCGTCGTCACCGCCGAGGCGGCCTCGGCGGTAGGCGACAGCTCCAGAGAAGAGCGGCCAACGGGTAGCGGCAGCGTGGACGGGCGCGAGAGAGTTGTCCGCGACGTCTGTGGGAGTGCGTGAGCAGGTGATGGTGCGCCGCTCGCGATTGGCTCAGCGGGAGCAGTAGACTGGTCTGTTGTCGCCTTAGAGGCGGCCACGGTGGATGGACTCCCGGCCGAAGCATCGCCGCCACCTTTTGGCGCTGGCGATGAGGGGCGGGAGAGCGACGTCCGAGACATCCCGTCCGGTGAGAGAGACGGAGACGGCGCCGCGCACGGCGGCGCCGCTGCTGAGCCCGTGGCGGAAGCTGTCGGAGGCGTAGACGCCGGCCGAGTGCCGCCAGGAGCGACCATATGGGAAGCAGCCGCAAGCGCTGCCACGCGTCGTGTAGTGGCAGCAGGTGTCGCTGACGATCTTGTTCCTGCAGAACCCTGCTTGGGAGGGAGAGTGGCGGTGGACGGACTTCGTCTAGTTGAGGGAGGTGCGGCCGCACCTGTTGTAGCACGCGCCTTCGAAGATGCAGCGGTCTCCAGCGCCGCACGTGGTGGTCGAGGCATTGACGGAGACGCGCCTGGTAACGCAGCCGAAGATGCACCATTGCCGCTGGAAGGCACGGAAACGGGCTGCTTCTTCGCCGGTGCTCGTGCGAGAAAGGTCGCACGGAGCTTTGCAGCGATCTCTCTGGCGTCCGTCGCCGCGCTGGTGGCGGAACTTGTTGCGCCCTTTGCCGCTTGAGTTCGAGCCGCGGGGTGGTGTGGTGGAAGCGGAGCGGGAAGGTCGGGTGGCGCCATTCGCGTCTGGCTCTTTGGCTTCGGTGACACCTTAGCCACCCAACCAGGCGGGCGACTAGCGGCACCAGAGAAGAGCTCGCCTGGGCGCTGCGGATCTGCACGTTGCCGCGCAAACGTGCCAGGGGACGGCGCAATCCTTGGCGCCGCCCGTAAAGCCGACAGCCCCGAGAGCGACGGCCCCTGGGACGTCCGCGCCTTGTGCGGGGGCAGGAGAGATGGCTTGAAAGTGAGGATGAAAACCCTGATTGCCGCGTGCGCCTTCCCGCTCTTGTCAACTAACAGCAGCAACTTGCCGATTCGCCGCTCCACAGCGAAGCCGCGCGGGATGTTGAGCTACGGCAAAGTGACGCGCATCGCGCTTTCCGTGGCCTAGCGCTTGGGATTGGCCAACTTCATAAGCGAGTTGTTGACCATAATAGTCAGCGGCCACAGCTGCTCGGTCCCCGACTTGCACGGCCACCACTGCAGGCTCAGCCGAGTTCTCTGCCACGACCAGCTCCCCGCGACCGCCTTGTTGCCGATGACGAGCGCCCTCCTCAGCATTGTGACCCCATTACTGGCGGTGATCACCGCGTGGGCCATCGCCATGGCAGAAGCAGAGGGCAGGTAGTCCGCCGGGGGACGCGTCGTCCACGGGGCGGTCGGCTTCCAATCACGCCGCCGCCTTTTGACCACCGGCCGGTTGGTCGGCCGCGCACCGGCAGCCGCCGCGCGCCGGTTTTCATCCTCCTCCCCGCTGCTCACTTCATCGACATCCAACCCCAGCAGGGGGTCATCGACATAAGCGTCAAAGGTGCCGACGCCGACACGACCATCAACGACAAAACCGAGAGAAGCGCCGCGGACAGCGGCTGCAGCAGGAGGAGAAGCAACAAGAGGCACGAGCAGCGGGGGTCCAGAAGAAAGAGAATCTTAGCCGTTGTCGCCTCATCTGTCGACAACGGCCGCCGCAGCCACTTGGGCAGCTGCTAGCTGCGCATCGGCTGCCGACCGGCGGCCCAGGTCACCGGCCGCCGCACCCACGGGGTCAATCGGCACGGAGTCACCCTGTGCGTCCGCCAAGGCCCCACTCGCGCCTCCCCCCGTAGCCGCCGATCCCGCCGCCACGTGACTCCCGCCACCCACGCCAACTTCCGCTCTCGCATTTCCGCCAACGGCCCTGGCACGGATAGCGCCTGGTGGGAGCGTCAGCGGAGTCGCAGTGCGCAAGGACGGGATCGTTCGGAGCGGCGGCCTCTTGTCGTGCGTCATAATGGAGGTTGCAGTTGCCTTCATACAGGAACCGCTCTCAACGTAGCGGAAGACCTGTCCCAAGACGTTTGCAGCAGCGCTCTGGAGCACAGCATCGTCCTCGTCGATCGGCAGCCAGAATAGCTTGCCCTTCTTGTCGTACCCCGACACGTGCACGTGCCAGTTGAGCCGGTTGTTGTCCTTGGAGAAGAGCTTCACCTGCGTCAGGAGCCGCTTGACCTGCTCCAAAGTGACCGATCCGACGCAACGCTCCCCGACGGCTTCGCAGAACGAGGTGCAGGTGGCGAGCGCCGCCGCGTCCACAGTGTCTGAAACCATCGTGGCGTGGTCGCTCAGTGACAGAGGCGCCGCCAACGCCCGGGGCTCCACCTTCCCCCCCCCCTTACCGTACCCCCCCTCCTCCACGATGGTAGCAACGACCAACCCCCCTTGTGTCGCAATCACAGGTCCCCTCCGGCTCCACCCAGCACAAAGAAGAATCCACACCTCAAACCGACGGTGGCACAGAAACAACAGGAATACGTCGCACCTCACGATGACGGTTGCGCCTCACAGCCACGTGAGGAGCCGACGCCGGTATTCTCCAGCGTCGCCAGTAGCCGCCGACACCCAGCAACGAAAACACATACGTGACAGATCGGCCACAGCCACGTGGCCCCTGGACACGAAAACGAGCGGCTCCGATCTCGCCCAATGCTCCGGCGGCAGAGAAAGCGCGCGCAGCGAACAACCGATCTGCACGCACAAAGCGACTCCCCGGGCAGCTGACGAGAGAAACCCGTGGACAGCCACCACAGCCACCCACCGATTCGCGCGCACACAGCTACCCCTCCGGCAGCCGACGAGGAGCGCCCCGCGTCGGCGTGCGCCACGATGATGGCAACGGGGACGGGGACGGGCCAAGCGCGGGTGTACGGACTGACCCAGCACGGGTGCGTCCAGCAAAACACGGACGACCAAGCTACCGTTGAAAATGCCGCCTCGGAGGGGTCCCCGGGACCCACGAGCGCGTCAGGCCCGTGCCAGCCACGCAGATGCAGGCGAGCGCATGGAAAGCATGGACGCGACGACGCCACGCCACCCAATGGGCGTCCCACAGAGAACATTGCGCGCCTTCGCCGGTCCTCTCAATAGCTTACCAGAGCCCCGCCATCCGATCTCATCTGGGCCGCACCGGACCCCTCGTTGGGTCGGAGAGGTCATGGTTCTCACGAGTCATTTTGCTGGGTCATTTGGTTGCTGTAAAGCGAGCCAGATCGAGCGGTCCACATTTTGCGGTCGATTCTGTAGGTGCCGGCACGCAAATCCTCGCCATCCCAATACAGGCTGGGAGGGGCGTGGAAGGGGGCCATTCCAGGGCGCTGATTGGTCAGGCTCCCGGCACGACTGCGAAATGGCTTTTGCGCGCCGTGCCGAGGGTCGAATGCGGCCTGGAAACGGGGCGAATAGAGCCCGTGTGAGCAGGTGGTCGGACCGTGCCGACAGAATGGAGGTATTCCTGGACCAACATGTTGTAAACAGGATACTGAGGAGCAGTTGTCGTCCTCTCAGAATTCTGGGATCAGCAATACCGCGCACTAGAGTCCCCATCCGACACCTTCCCCCCTGAAGCGCCCGTCCTCACATCGGCTCGAATCCTCTCCGCGTCCATAATTCCGTTATGGGGGGACTAAAAGCCACGAAACACACACCCAAAAGCTGCCTGAATACTCACACCCCATTGGCTCAGCAGACACAGAGATCGGCTCGTCGATCTTGTCTTGTTCTTCTCGTCCTCGCCGCACCACGATTGCAACATCACACTTTAAAAACTCGATGGGAGTTTTTTGACGTGCGACTGTGGGATCAGGCTCATGCACACCAGCAATGTACTGTACCAGAGGCGCGGCGGCGCGGGGCGCCCCCGTCGGCCACACGGTGGGGTGCCACGCCGCCGCCGCCGCCCCGCCCCCGGCGGTCGCGCCGCCAACGGGGGGGGACACCGCCGTGCCGGCGGCGCCGCCCCCGCGTCACCCCCCCCCCCC
>Ga0209295_1000852_pt1 | contig 12166 bp, 8 predicted proteins | sample Porto_5metaG_FD_187428 | JGI IMG/M metagenome (GOLD analysis project Ga0209295, IMG submission 187428) | Marine algal microbial communities from Porto, Portugal - Porto_5 metaG (SPAdes) (version 2) | ecosystem: Host-associated > Algae > Red algae > Unclassified | place: Portugal: Porto... | reverse complement strand
ACCCGACCCCGACCGCGAAGAAACCGAAGAGCAACTACTTGAACGTCAAGGGATTTTGCATCCTGCATAGAACGTACTGAAAGATATTTTTGAAAATCCCGGCTTCGTATGAGGTCGGGATTTTTTATTTGGGTGTGTGGGGTTTGATTTGGGGCGGTGAGGATTTATTGGAAAGATTTGACAACTTCCTCAATACTCTCGTCTATTGTCTTTTCTGTATTGTTCGTTTTTTTGTGCCTATTATAAAACCTATAGGGAACTTGTATATCACTCAACCATCAAAAGAATTTATGGCGATTGGACAAAACCTAATTTGTCAAAATGGAAAAATCTATTGCTCGAAAATACCATCACACCCATCCAACAATACGGTTACACAACCGGAAAAAATGCTACTGATGTCTGTAAGTTTGGGTACGACCAAAATCGTATTTTTATTCAAGAATTACAAATAATTAATCAGAGGAATGTGATGCTAATACTTATGCAACACAGGAATCGCTTTACAATCGCAAAATATTCTCATATAAATTTTGGAAAACTCCTGAACACTACGTATATTTGCCGTATCAATATCTCATTGCTCCCATCATTTCTGTAATAGAGATTCATTGATTTGGTCAACTTCTATAAAAGATAACTTTACTTTTTTGTGAGGCTACTACTCATTGCCCATAGACAATTTTTCTCTTTTATTTATTCTTAAAAAATTTAATACTTATGAAACAAGTACGCTTACTTAGTGTATCTTTTGATACGACTATTCCTGCTTATGAAACGCCTGCCTTCAGAGGTGCTGTGATTGAAAAAGTGGGATTAGAAAAGGATTTATTCCACAATCATAATAATGACCCCGACGAAAAAGCAGATTACCATTACAGGTATCCTTTGATACAGTATAAACGCAATCGTAGTCGTCCGACAATAGTTTTCATTGAGGAAGGTCTGGAAAATGCCAGTTACTTTTTTTCACAGCCTAACTGGGAACTTACTTTTGCCGGAAAAACCCGACAATTATCTGTTGATACGATGACCGTGAGACCTTATCAATTTGGGATTGACGGGGTAGAACATCATTATAGTATTAGAAATTGGATTGCCTTGAATGGAGATAACTACAGAAAATATAAAGAAATGGACAGTATGATAGAGCGCATCCAACTACTTGAAAACATACTGAAAGGAAACATGCTTGCCTTTGCATCGGGAGTAAAATACCGCATACCGGAACAAATAGAAATAACAATATGTGAGATGCACCATGAAAAAATGATTCGCGTCAATAAAAACAACATGCTAACTTTCAATATTGATTTTAAAACAAATACTAAAATCCCGCCTTTCGTGGGCTTGGGAAGGTGTAGTAGTCTTGGCTTCGGAGTAACCCGAGTAAATCGGCATGTAACACAAAAATCCTAAAAATCGAAAAAATGAACACAGATAAAAAATCAACATACATCGCTGCATTGATAGAAGGACTGAAAAGCAATTTATCAGATTTAGCACAAGGCGATGAGGCAATTATTAGAAAAGCACAGGAATTAGTCGGATACCCTAAAAATTCTGACTCACTTCAAGGCTTACAATCTATACTTTCCAATGTAGGTGACGGTTCTGAAAGTAAGTACTTTGAAGTTGAAAAACTCAACTATACTACGTCTGTTTTTGCAAAAGAAAATGCACCTGAAAAAGATGTCAATCTACCAATACAAGACGATGTTAAAGCGATACAAACAATTAACAACGAATCAGCTTTGGCAAATACTTTATTTTATTGGATGAACGCCTACGGAGCGCGGGTAAATCCGCAAAATGCAACTTCGGCAGATGCCAGTTTATTTGATTATAACCGAATATTGGCAGCTACGGTTTGTTGCTTGCAACATCCGAAATTCGATACAGATACACCGCGATTTTTGCTACTTAAAGGCGCACTATCCGGCATTCAAAATTTCATTTATTCTAATATCAATCAGGGCGAAGTAGGCAATACAAAAAAGCTGTCTAAACGACTACGCGGACGTTCTTTTTATGTAGCGATATTGACAGATTGGTTGGCAGAATGGTTTGTTGAAAAAATGGATGTGGAACGCGCCAATATTATATTTTCCGGAGGTGGACACTTTACGATGTTACTTCCTTATTACGAAAATATCCGTGCAGAGATAAAACAACTAAATCAAGAATTTAACTTGTTTTTATTAGAAAAAATCGGGTCGTCACTCAATGTTTCTGTTAGTGGTGTGGAATGTGGCAAAGAATTATTTGAAGATTTCAGGGAGGCTTATATCAAGGTCAATGACCAACTCGAACAGCAAAAATACAGAAGACATAGAAATTATCTAAATGAGGTATTTGATATTGTAGGTAAAAAGGCAGCCACAGATAACGAGTCAAAATTTAAAGATGATGAAAGACTCGGTACATTGCTACCTTATGCCGATTACTTGCTTCAAATCAAAACAAAAGAAGGAGCTAATACGCAAGGATTTGAACAAGATAATGACTTGGCAATTAATTCATTATCAAGTAAAAATACATGGTTTTTTATTCATAAAAGAAAAGGTGACGGAAAAAAAATTGATGCTATTCGACAATTTCTGGAAACACATCAAGCTATCATTGCAGAAGCTCAATTGATTCGTTTGAATAATTCTGATTTTCTTGAAGCCGCAGATAGTTTGTCGCATATTTCAATACCGATTACCTATAGTTTTCGCTTTATCGGTTCTTACGTTCATCCGAAAAATCAAGAGGTTGCTACCTTTGAAGAACTCGCCAAATTAAAGCATAATTCCACCGATGAATTAGACTACCCGCAACTCGGTGCTATGCGTTTGGATGTGGACGACTTGGGGGCGGTATTCGCTCATGGATTGAAGAATAAATCGCACAAAGCCACCTTTGCACGACTGGCGAGTATGAGCCGTGAATTTGATTTATTCTTTAGCGGATATTTTAATAAACTCACCGAAGAGTGCAGTCTCTATACCACCTACTCCGGCGGTGATGATGCCTTTGTGATTGGTTCGTGGTATAATGTCCTGCACTTTGCTTGTGAATTGAAAAAGAAATTTAGAGCATTTACTTGTGACAATGACGGCATTAGTTTCAGTGCGGGTATCTTCTTATGTGACCAGCATTATCCGATTGCTAAAATGGCAGAAGACGCAGCCGATTTGGAAGAAAAATCAAAAAAATACGGACAAAATGATTACACCGACCCAAAAATACCTGCCGGAAAAAATGCCGTCAGCGTTTTTAATCAAACACTTTCTTGGGATAGATTTACAGAAATGGTCAAAGTCGGTGATGACTTATTACAAATAACTGCAAATAAGGAAGATGCCGAAAATATTAAATCCCTCAAAAAAATCCGGCGGTCATTGGTACATCGCTTATTGGGTATGATACAAGCGGTTCGCGGACATAAAGATGATATGGTTTTTTATCAAAATGTGGCGCGTGTGCATTACCTCGTCGGACGACAAGGATTCGCAGAAGATGTGCTGGAAAGAGGAAGTGACAAAGCCCCTGAAAATACCCGAAATATCATTGACAATATACTCAGAGAATTTAATCAACCTGACAAAATTCAGGATTACGCCATACCGATGCAATACGTTTTATATCTAACTCGTGAATCAAAAAAATCATAATAATATGACAGATTTAAGCAAAGAACATCCACGCGACATTGTAAAGTCGGCAGAAAGAAATGCCCGGCAATACGTCAGCGACGGTGTCAAAACACATCAATTACGAAATTTCTTTTCCGCTATTGAAAAGATGCGAAAAACATTCAACGATTCGGGTGAATTTGAAAAAATTGAAGCCGATTTGCACTTGCTAAAACCCAAATTGGCTTATGCAGCCGGACGACAACCCAATTCCGTAGGACGGTCTTTTTACTCCGATATGATTACCGCTATTGATGCAGTGGTCGGCGAAGGAGTCGAGGACAACAAAGAAGCCACTAAAAACTTTTTTGCCTATATCGAAAGTATTTTGGCATATCATAAATTCATTGAAAAAACAGGTAAAAACAAATAAAAAATGAACACAATAAAAGAATATCCAGTCTTAAAAGCCAATCTCATTATCAGAGGCAAAATAGTCTGTAAAACAGGCTTGCACATTGGCGGAAGCAAAGAAAAACTTGAAATTGGCGGCTTGGATTCGCCTGTTATCAGGAGTCCGCGTACCAATTATCCTTACATTCCCGGCAGTTCGCTCAAAGGTAAAATGCGTCACCTACTCGAATACATCACCGGAGCTATCGGCAACCCGATTGAAGACAAACTGGGCAATGTTTCCAAAGACAAAGACATTGTTCGCATCTTCGGTATCGGGGCAGATGAAAAAGAGAAAATTGCCGAATTAAAAAACATCGGTTTGGCGGGTTTGACCGTCCGTGACGCACATCCGAGCGATAAAACAGTAGAACAGTGGAAAACCCTCAACACTGAACTCGAATACACCGAATACAAACCGGAAAATACCATTGACCGCGTCACTTCGGCTGCCAATCCACGCTTTATTGAGCGCGTCATTGAAGGCTCGGAATTTGATTTTGAAATGATATACAGCGTGTATCAATGGGAAGGTAAAGCGGAGCAACAAGACATTGACGGTGACATCAGCAACGTCATTATGGCACTCAAACTATTGGAACATTCGGCACTCGGAAAATCGGGTAGTCGAGGTTACGGACGCATCGAATTTAAGTTGGCAGAACCTATCTGGTTAAAGGCAAAAGACTACCGCGAGAACTCCGCAAATTATAAAAAATCAATCGGAAAAATCGAAGGTGAATTAAAATCATTGGCTGATACAGCCGTTCCAAAATATACCAACGATGAACTGTAAAATCATATATTTAGACACACGCAGCGGCTACCGTTCACGTTTACATTCGGATACACTTTGGGGTGCAATTTGCTGGGCAATTCGGATGATATACAGTACGCAAAAGTTGGAAGATTTTATAGCTGCCTACCAACCCGGAGGCAATCATTCAGATGCTATATACATCAGTTCTGCCTTTCCTTATGCGATGTATGCAGGTGAACGAGTGCATTTTCTGCCGCGTATATACAAGTCCGTACCCGCGCATAAGCCATTAGACGATGACATTCCTTTTCAGCAAAAAAAGGAGGCATTTCGCAGCCTCAAAAAGTTCAAAAAACGGACTTGGATGACCTTGCACGATTTTGAACGGGAAATCGGAGCTATCAAGCCGAAGGAATTGCCCGAAAATCACCTTAGCACGATACCAAGTGTCAAAAGTGTCGCTGTCACCCACAACACTATCAATCGGGTAACAGGTGCTACACTTGAATTGAATAATGGCGGACAACTTTTTCATATAGAAGAAAATTATGTCACGATAAAAGACAAAAATAATCAATCATTGGATACCGGATTATACTTTTTGGCAAAAGGTAATGTGGAGTTATTGGAAGCTGCGCTACGCTTTTTGCAACATCATGGTATTGGTGGCGATAAATCTATCGGAAAGGGTGCATTCCAGATGACTTGTAAAGATTTTGAACTGCAAGAACCGCAAGATTTTAATGCACAAGTCACCTTATCACTCTATCATCCGACAGAAGCTGAACGCATGAATTATCAGCAACAGCAATCGCCATTAATGAATTATAAACTCGTTGAGCGACATGGTTTTATTCATAATAAATACAATAAAAAAATAGCTAAAAATCCAACCTTGTTTTTTACAGAAGGCTCGGTACTTCCTAATATTTCAGGACATTCATCCGATATTTTTGGAGAAAATCGGGAAGTAGGAAAAGGGAAAAGTGTAGGACATCCTGTATGGCGATATGGACATGGTTTCATGGTGAAAGCGAAAATTCCTGAATAGTGTACTATTTCATTTAAACATCAACACTGAAATAACTTATATTATGAATGAACAAATCTTACAATTAATTGAGAAGGAAAAACAAGAGAAAACAGGCAGATTGAATTTGGCTTGGGAAGGATTGACAAGCCTACCAGAAGCTATAACTGAATTAACACATTTAGAGAGTTTAGTTCTTGCTTCTAATAAGATAGAGGATTGTAGTCTTTTGGGCAAACTGACCAACTTAAAAAGTTTATTGCTTAGTGGAAATCAGATTAGGGATATTAGTTTCTTAGAGACACTCAATAGATTGGAAGACTTGGACCTTAGTAACAATAAAATTTCTGACATAGAACCTTTATTTAAGTTTTTTTCTAATGATACGCCTTCTTCAATTAATGGTTCTATTGGGAGTATTATTAAAGATAATCCTACTGATATTCCGCCGGAAATCATAAGTAAGGGAAATGAAGCAATAATACAATACTGGCAAGATATTGAAGCGCAAGGAAAAGATTATCTCTATGAAGCCAAATTATTGATAGTAGGACCGGGAGAGGCTGGAAAAACTACATTGGCACGAAAAATTAGTAATATTAATGCAAAAATGCCTAAAAAAGAGGATGAACGTACAGAAGGTATAGATATTGAACCGATAATATTAAAAAATAATAAGATGCCTACAAAATCCTTCCAGATGAATGTTTGGGATTTTGGCGGACAAGAGATTTATCATTCTACTCACCAGTTTTTTCTGACTAAACGTTCTTTGTATATTATCGTCAATAATACTCGTACTAATAGTACAGATTTCAATTATTGGTTACAAGTCATTAACTTATTCAGTGATAATAGCCCTGTTATCATAATTCAAAATCAGGTGTCTGGTTCAGACACGGATTTAGACCTACCAGGATTACAAAAATATTTTAGTAATATTCGCTATATGCTTGATGCAGATTTGTCAAATATCAATGATGGGCGAGTAAGAAAGATTATACAGCATATTGGTAGTGATATTCAAAAACTGTGGCACGTTGGGGACGAACTACCCAAACAATGGGTAGCAATACGTAATGTTTTACAAAAGAAAGCCAAAGACTCTCCGTACATCAAAGCTAAAGAATTTTATAAAATATGTGTCGATAATGAGGTTGCTGAAAAAAAAGCGATGCAACGTTTAAGTAGTCTTTTGCATGACTTGGGGGTATTTTTACATTTTCAAGATGAACCAATATTGGGAGATATAATCATTCTTCAAAATTCATGGGCAACTAAAGGTGTGTATAAAATACTTGATGATAAGACTATCAAAAAACAAAAGGGACGTTTTTCTTATATCGACGTAAAGGCAATTTGGGAAGGGACAGATTTTGAAGGAAAACAAGATACTCTACTTCAATTGATGTCTAAATTTGAATTGTGTTACCAAATTCCTTATCAAAAACCAAGAGAATATCTCTCTCCCCGACTACTCCCTATTGCAAAACCCGATTATGAGTGGGACGATATTGATAATGAGAAGGATGAGACTGATAACAATGAGAGTAGTATTGATAACCTAATTTTACATTATACTTACCAATTCATGCCTAAAGGTTTGTTGGAACGTATAATTGTGCGTTTGCATCGTTATATAAAAGATATTAACAAATATACATGGAGAAAAGGTTGTATATTTAATTATGAATATACAAATGCAGAAGTTATTGAAACTTATGGTGTGAAAAAGATAGAGATACGTATAAAAGGTAATAAGAGTGCCTACCTAAGTACAATCATTACTAAAGAAATTGATGAACTTAATGCCTCTTATCAAAGATTAGAAGTTAAGAAAATGATTCCATGTAATTGTGAATTTTGTGTACAAGCACAAACACCTCACTTTTATGAATATGATAAATTAATCCGCAGAAAAGAAAACGGAAAAAAAGAAATTGAATGTGAAATCAATACTAATTATCCGAAACTAAATATTGATAGCTTACTTGGAAATGTATTTGAATCGTCGTATTCAAAAATAACTTCTATAAGAGAGTTGATAAAACTTGGCAGAATTGAAGATGCCTTATTCGAACTTCAAAAAACCCATATTGATGATGCTACCTTACTAAGAGCACAGTATAGTAATGGAAAAAACGATTACAGGGTACATACTATCAAGCGTGAAGAGTGGGACACCATTCGTCAGCGTATAGGAAAGGCTATTTTGGAAATAATTAAAACTGACATCTAACTGACTGAACATCATACGTGACACGGACTGGAAGTGCCGTGCTACGATAAACCACAGCTCAACATATTATGCAATTAAAAATAACAACACTAACACCTGTTCACATTGGTAGTGGAGAAAAGCTCTCTTCGCTCGAATATGTCGTACATCAAAATACATTTTATAAAATAAGTGAACGGGATTTTCTTCTATTTTTAAATTCATTAGAAGATAAAAACAAGCCACGCGAATTTGCGGATTGGGTCGGAAAGATGTACGCCGAATTATTTAGATTAGAAGGCGAGCGAAAGCAAAATCCCAATGATAATAGAATTAAAAGAGAATATTATAATGTACGGGATACACTCAATCCGATTGGTTTTTGCAATCAATTAGATGATAAAAATTTTACGTATAATAAATTTCTTAATTTTATTAAGAAAAATAATATCCCGAAAAGTGGCGTAGAAAAGGGCAGAATTGAGGGGCAGGTCAATGAAGCCATTAAGACCATAGACATAGCGACGGGTGTTAATCGCTTGTACATTCCGGGTAGCTCGCTCAAAGGGGCTTTGCGTACTGCGGTCTTGTATCATTGGATGTCCAATCATGCCGACAGAAGGGAAATCATTGACCTGATTGACCGGCGAATCAGGGAGCGACCCGTAGAAAATAGATTTGCCAAACCCTTAGAGGTCAAAGCCTTTTATTGTGCTGTGCCGAAGGGCAAAAAAGATGATGAAAAATACGATTTGATGAAACTCGTGATGTTTGCCGATGCTCATTTGGAGACCCCTGACAACAGCACAAATGTAGAGGACATCAAGCTATTTGTCACCCAAAGAGAACCCGGACGAAATAGAGGTGAATTTGTATGGGAACCGACCATACAAAAGCAAGCTCCTTATGCCGAAACCATTAAATCGCAAAAGACGCTGACCACCGATTTGAGTTTTAATGTCGAATTTTTGTATGCCATAAAAGACCGGATTGATACAGAAAAAAATGCCATAAAAATAGGCGATGACTGGCATTGGAAAGGCATTAGCACTAAAGTAAAAGCCTTATTTGCTTTGGATATACAGACACTCACCTCTGATAATTTGGATGAAAAACGCAAAGAAGTTGTACAACATCTGATTGATACGATGCGGACATTTTGCCGTAGGCAACTCAAATCAGAACACGATTGGATAGACAATTACCTTAAAAATTTTGAGGTCAGCCAAGTCAGGCGCGAGGAGGCGAGATTGGATAAAAACCTCAAGGCAGGTTATCAAAAAGTATTCAAAGAAAGCCATAGCTACCTGATGCACTTGGGCTTTGGTACGGGATTCAGGGGCATCACCGAAATGCTGTATTTTTTGGAAGATGACGATAGAAAAGATTTGATGAAACGCATTATGAAAATGTACGCTATCGGCTATCGGGGCGATAGAAACGGCAAGCGCGATTATATGCCCAATCCTGACCGTTTTCCAAAATCGCGCCGACTGACTTATTCGCAATACGATATTAGTCCTTTGGGTTGGTTGCAACTCGATAGCAAGGATTTAAAAAGTATAGAAAAAACTAAAATACCGGACGAGGATGAACTTGCATTACCAACGGTGCAGCCTGTTTTTTATAATAAAAAAATCAATCTAAGAAGGGGCGCAGAAATAGAAGCACAAGTCATCAAATCCGGTGGACTGACCAAGCCCAATATCGTCAAGTTGTACATCGCCGAAGACAATATGCCCGAAGTGCCGCTATCGGCATATCGCAGCGCATTGGAAGTAGGCACTGTCGTCATCGTTGCAGCCACTTTTAAAGGAGACGGCAGTATTCAAAATGCAGCATTTAGAAAATTGAAAAAGTAAGTCCGTCTCGTACAGGCGGTTTTAACCGCCATGTGTAGTATAGTTTTTATTTGTAATTTTATATAAATGAAAACTATATAAGTTTAATTTATTTTCACATGGCGATTGAAATCGCCTGTACGGTATTACACAAACTAAAAAACAAAAAATATGAATTTACCAACCTTAATACAAGAAACCAAAAAACTGGCAGGAGAAGCCAAACTTGCATCAGCATTTGATTTGCTCCTAAAACACATCAAACCGGAAAGCGAGCGATATGATGAATTTTTGGTGATAAAAAGTAGCTTTAAGTATGTATGGAAAGCGGGTTTAATAGGTATAGAGTCGTCCGAAAATTTGCGAACAGAAACAAATAAACTGACCAACCGAGTATTGATGTTTACAAAGGAATTGGAACCCGAAGATTTTATAGAACCTGCGGAAGAAGCGGAACGTCAGGACTTTCTCGTCTTTTGTCCGGCAGATAAAGTGGCGGACATGACGGAGTATTTTACTTCCCTCAATTTTAAGGGATTTAAAGTATGCAGCTACGAAAAACCAGAGGATATTAGCCCTTATCAGTTTTTGGTTTTTTATAATGTGGACATTCCTTTTTGCCCGAGGGAAGCTATGGCAGCCGGATTTGAAGATAGTTTGCAACAATTAATTCGTAAACGTATTGATTTTATGAACAAATGTCTTGAACAAAAGCGGTTTTCTGTATATTTTGGCAATACCTTTTATTGGGTCAATGAAAAACGCGACTATGTACATGCTGCCAATTCCAGATTTGCCCTTTTTGCGCGTGTCAATGAAATGTTGCACATCATAGCAATGCTGGGAAAATAAAAACCAAAACAATAGTTCTTTGACATCGTGGGTATCAAAATTAATAGCGGCAAAATTACCGCTTATTTTATATTTTTCTGTGTATTGTTTTTAGCTAATGAAAAGTTGCACTGAGACTCCACTTCCATCATATACTGATAGAAGTTGCATTTGTCAGAGAATGTGCCATGAAAAGTTGCACTGAGACAATTGAACTCCATGATACCCAAAATTAATTGGCGTCATCAGAATTATGTGCCATGAAAAGTTGCACTGAGACAATGCCCCCCAGTCTGTTGCCTGAACTCGCTCCAAGTCAGAGTTATGTGCCATGAAAAGTTGCACTGAGACGTTTGGTGGAAAACCAATAATGCTTACTACACCTATCAGAATTATGTGCCATGAAAAGTTGCACTGATGAAATGTGCTGATGTGTTGAAGTGCTGACGTACTGATGTACCGAATTAACGACAACACGTCAACACATCAAAAACGCCTCAGTAGAAACGCGATTAATCGCGTCTCTACTGAGGCGTTTTACGTCAGCACATCAGCACAATAACACCACAACACCATAACCCAACCAATTTGATATATTTTGAAATAAAAAAACCGTACATTTATCCCTATTTCCTAACCAACAAAATACGAGTCCAATGCGCTTGATTTTGAACTTTCCCGATAATTATCGGGATTGATACTTGTACGGATAGGTCGCGACCCGTCCTTATCAGAACTTCAACCATGTCTTACACTACAAAAGTACCATTTCACACCGTTCGATTGCGCTTCACAGGCAGTGACGCGCTTGTTCCTTTATTTGAAAAAAAATCAGTTCGATTGAGTGGTGATGCCGATTCGTTGACACGCGATTTCCGACGATTATTTCAGAAAAAAGTAGTTGATAAAGGCAATTATGACAAATTCCTACACTACCACCATACCGAAAATTACGACGTAGCGACGCTGACCGTACACATTCCGCAGCCCAAACACCGCCGTTATCCTGCCTTTGATATAGAATTTGATTACCTGTACCACGAAGGCAAAAACGGTTGCTTGGGCATCGTGCCGGCTATCGGTACGGAGGCTTACGGCGAAGATGCGGACGATTTGAAGGGAAAATTGGAGGAGAGTATTCGCCTTAATTTTAAGCGAAATAAACGCCTGCGTTCCATGTATCTCGTCATCCCGACGCTGTGGTATGAGGCGATGAAATTGGAAAAAACAGAACTTTCGCTCGACTTTTTGACCCCTTCCGAACTTGCCCAAAATGATGACACGAAAAAAGATGAATGGCTGCCCAAAGTCGCGCGTTTGCTCGTCATTCCGCGTAGGGTGGCGTATGGGCGTGAGGCAGAATTGGAGCGCATAGCGCGAGTTTTGAAAGGGCGATTTAATCGAAATGTTTTG
>Ga0209295_1000848_pt1 | contig 12185 bp, 7 predicted proteins | sample Porto_5metaG_FD_187428 | JGI IMG/M metagenome (GOLD analysis project Ga0209295, IMG submission 187428) | Marine algal microbial communities from Porto, Portugal - Porto_5 metaG (SPAdes) (version 2) | ecosystem: Host-associated > Algae > Red algae > Unclassified | place: Portugal: Porto... | reverse complement strand
ATATTTGAAGATCTGAATTTTTGAATAGGAAATTTTTAATTGCTTCACTATTCACGTCTTTTTTAAGTTCTATTGCAATACGTAAACCAGTTCTATCAGTCTCATCTCTAACTTCAACAATACCATCAACTTTTTTATCAGCACGTAATTCATCAATACGTTTAACGAGATTACTTTTATTCACCTCATATGGTATTTCAGTCACGATAAGTTCTTTACGTCCATTACGTAATGTTTCTTCATCTACTTTGGAACGTACAACAACTTTACCTTTACCAGTTTCGTATGCTTTTTTAATACCATCAATACCTTGAATAATACCACCAGTTGGGAAGTCTGGACCCTTCATGTATTTCATCAATTGACTCACTGTAATATCAGGATTATCAATATATTTTAATGTTGCTTGAATCACTTCACCTAAATTATGTGGTGGAATATCAGTAGCATAACCTGCTGAAATACCTGTAGAACCGTTAATTAATAAATTAGGAAATCTTGCAGGTAATACCATAGGTTCAAGTGTTGTATCATCATAGTTTGGTATAAAAGAAACTGTTTCTTTATTAATATCTCTTAATAGTTCTTCAGATAATTGACTTAATTTTGCTTCTGTATAACGCATTGCTGCAGGAGGGTCATTATCGATACTACCGTTATTACCATGCATTTCTATTAAAACATGTCTTAATTTCCAATCTTGGCTTAAACGAACCATGGCATCATATACTGAAGAATCACCATGAGGATGATACTGTCCGATGACATCCCCGACAGTTTTGGCACTTTTACGGAAATTTTTATCGAATGTATTACCACTTGAATACATCGCATATAAAATACGACGCTGTACTGGTTTTAGTCCGTCTCGAACGTCAGGCAAAGCACGTTCCTGGATAATATATTTACTATATCTTCCAAAACGGTCTCCAATTACATCTTCAAGTGATAGATCTTGAATTATCTCACTCAAATCGTTTCATCCTCCTCATAGTTTTCACTTTCTAATATCTGAACTTCTGTATTATCTAAAATGCTTGAATCTTCCTGCATACCAAACTCAACATGACTTTCAATCCATTCTCTACGTGGTGCTACTTTATCACCCATTAACGTTGTAACACGTTTTGAAGAACGCACTTCATCTTCAACTTGAACACGTATTAAAGTACGAGTATCAGGATTCATAGTTGTTTCCCATAATTGTTCAGGATTCATTTCACCTAAACCTTTATATCTTTGTAATGTGAAACCTTTACCAAGTTGCTTTTGTAATTTATCTAATTCATCATCTGTCCAAGCATATTCCACTTTTTTAGATTTACCTTTACCTTTTTCTAATTTGTAAAGTGGTGGTAATGCGATAAATACTCGACCTGCTTGTACTAATGGTTTCATATATTTAAAGAAGAAAGTTAGTAACAGTACTTGAATATGTGCACCATCTGTATCAGCATCGGTCATAATAATAATTCGACTATAATTACTGTCTTCAATTTTAAATTCATTACCGACACCTGCACCTATAGTATGAATAATCGTATTAATTTCTTCGTTTTTGAAAATGTCTTCTAAACGAGCCTTTTCAGTATTAATAACTTTACCTCGTAATGGCAGAATCGCTTGGAACTTACGATCACGTCCAAGTTTAGCTGAACCACCTGCTGAATCACCCTCAACAAGATAAAGTTCATTTTTTTCTGTGTTTTTACTTTGAGCAGGTGTTAATTTACCAGATAAAAGTGTATCTTTTCGTTTATTCTTTTTACCAGAACGTGCATCTTCTCGTGCTTTACGAGCTGCTTCTCTAGCCTGTTGTGCTTTAATTGCTTTTTTAACAAGTGACTTAGATAATTGACCTTTTTCTTCAAGGTAAAATGGTAATTTCTCGGATACAACTGAATCTACAGCACTTCTAGCTTCTGACGTTCCTAATTTAGATTTAGTTTGACCTTCAAACTGTAGTAACTCTTCAGGAATTCTTACAGATACTATAGCTGTTAATCCTTCACGTATGTCATTACCGTCTAAGTTTTTATCTTTTTCTTTTAATTCATTAATGCGTCTAGCGTAATCATTGAACACACGTGTCATCGCTGTTTTAAAACCAACTTCATGTGTACCACCATCTTTAGTACGTACATTATTTACAAAACTTAATATACTTTCTGAATATTGGTCATTATATTGAAATGCAACATCTACTTCTATACCGTTAGATGTTCCTGTAAAAGTCGTAACATCATGAAGTACTTCTTTACCTTCATTGACATAACTTACAAATTCTTTAATCCCTTCTTCATAGTGGTAAAATTCTTCTCTTTCTTTACCACGACGTAAATCGATTAATTTAATCTTTAAGTTCTTTAATAGAAAAGCAGATTCTTGTAATCGCTCACTTAGAACATCAAAATTAAATGATGTTGTTGCTTTGAAAATTTCAGGATCTGGTTTAAATGTAACCTTAGTACCTGTTTTCTTTGTCTTTCCTTCTTTTAGTAAACCTGTTGCTGGCACGCCGCCATCTTTAAATCTTTGTTTATAAATATTTCCGTCTCTATGAATCTCAACTTCTAACCATTCACTAAGTGCATTTACTACTGAGGCACCAACACCATGTAATCCACCAGATGTTTTATAGCCACCTTGGCCGAACTTACCTCCAGCATGTAAAATCGTAAAAATAACTTGCACAGTTGGTTTTCCTGATGCATGGATACCAGTAGGCATTCCACGACCGTTATCTTCTATAGAAATACTATCATCTTGGTTAAGGATAACTGTTATTTCATCCCCATAACCATTTAATACTTCATCGACGGAGTTATCGACAACTTCATATACTAGATGATGCAATCCACGTTTATCAGTTGATCCTATATACATCCCCGGTCTTTTTCTAACTGCTTCAAGACCTTCTAAAACTTGAATAGAATCATCTGAATAATGATTTTGTTTATTCATTGCCAATGATTTCGCCCTCCTACAAACGTACGTTCGTTTTTAAAACTATACAATAGTTATTCTTATATAAATCAGAATAAATTGCAAGTGTCATCTTGATAAAACAGTTTATTTTACTGATTATTCATATTCAAAATGTAATTTTTATTGTTCTAATATGAGATGGATATGGTAAAATAGTGCTAAGTTATTAAAGGATGTGTATTTTATGATGATTGTCGTCATGTTAATACTAAGTTATCTTATAGGAGCTTTTCCAAGTGGTTTAGTTATTGGAAAGTTATTCTTTAAAAAGGATATAAGACAATTTGGTAGTGGCAACACTGGAGCAACAAACAGTTTCAGAGTATTAGGAAGACCAGCAGGTTTTGTAGTTACATTCTTAGATATCTTTAAAGGATTCATAACTGTTTTCTTCCCTATATGGTTACCTGTACATGCAGATGGACCTATAAGTACATTCTTTACCCATGGCCTGATCGTAGGATTATTTGCTATTGTGGGTCATGTATATCCAATTTATTTAGGATTCAAAGGTGGTAAAGCTGTTGCAACAAGTGCTGGGGTAGTTTTAGGCGTTAATCCTATTCTTTTATTAATTTTAGCAGTTATTTTCTTCGCTGTATTAAAATTATTTAAATATGTGTCCTTATCAAGCATCATAGCAGCTATTTGTTGTGTTATTGGTTCGCTCATTATTCAGGACTATATATTACTAGCAGTAGGCGCAATCGTTGCCATTATATTAATCATACGTCATAAAACAAATATTGTTAGAATCTTTAAAGGTGAAGAACCTAAGATAACGTGGATGTAAATAAAAAATCTAAAACTTAATAATCAATACAAAGCATTTAGTATGATATATGAAATTTATATCACACTGAGTGCTTTTTATTTTGTTAAATGTTTTGATTTATGATGATGTTATTGGTGAGTTTTATATAGTTTGATATACCTTTAGTCTTTGATAGTGGCTTATAACTCATTAAGTTAAAATAATTATATTAGGATATTAAGCTATGCTATAATTCTACTATCAATAAAATTCACAATTTAACCCCTAAAAAATATGGATAATTAATATGGAGGAACTATTTATGAAAATCGAGCTTACCCAACCAGCAGTTCAGTGGTTTAAAGATGAGTTTGACTTACCTCAAGATGACAAAGTATTACACTTTTTTGTACGTTATGGTGGAGAATTCCAATTAAAACAAGGGTTTAGCCCTGCATTTAATGTTGAAAATAAAGCCGATGTAGAAGTGGCATATGAAGAAGAATTTGACGGACTCACTTTAGTCATCGCTGAGAAAGATTTATGGTATTTTGAAGATGATCATATTGTAGTAGATGCAGTTGATCATGAAGATGAAATTTCTTACAGTAAAAAGTAATTTAAAAACAGCCTAACAATGCCACTAAAGTGAGCAATGTTAGGCTATTTTCATTTTCTGATGCTAATTTAATTACAAATGATCGATACCATTTGTTACTTCTTCATCTATACCTTCTTTATTTAAAGCTTCAACTTTACTATATACTTCGTGCCAATCAGCAAAATAACGATCCAATCTAATAGGTTTAAATGTATCAGCTTTCATACAAATCAATTCAGTGTAACCTGTTGTAGCTAGTTCACCTTGTTCGTTAAATAATTCATAACGATATATTGAACGTAACCTTGAGTACTTTTCTACCCATGTCTTAATCGTTACTTTTTCAGGATAAAAAATAGATTTTTTATATTTAATATTTAAGTCGGTAACTGGAGAAATGATTCCTTGCTTTTCCATATCAGCATAATTAAATCCTAATTTCCCAATATAATCTGTACGGGCAACTTCAAACCATGTTGCGTAATTACCGTGATAAATCACACCCATTTTATCTGTTTCTTGATATCTTGGTTCAATTTCAGTCAAACTATAAATCATTGAATTCCAATCCTTCCTTAACTTATACATTACATATGTATTTTAGCATAAAAAAACTGTGCTAACCTAAACGTTAGCACAGTTCATTTTTTTTATTGAGCTAATTTATTTCTTAATACCATTTGTAAGATACCACCATGACGATAGTAGTCTAATTCAACTAATGAGTCAAAACGAACCATTGCTTCGAAATCAACAACTTCTCCGTTTTCTTTTTTAGCATGAACTGTAACTAAATCATGAGGTTTTACATTTTCATCGATATCTACTGAGATTTCTTCTTTACCTTCTAAACCAAGAGAATCAGCTGATTCACCTTGTTTAAATTGTAATGGAAGTACACCCATCATAACTAAGTTTGAACGGTGAATACGTTCATAACTTTGAGCGATAACTGTTTTAACTCCTAATAAGTTTGTACCTTTAGCAGCCCAGTCACGTGAAGATCCCATACCATAGTCGTTACCAGCTAATACAGCTAAGCCAGTGCCATTTTCTTTATATTTCATAGCAGCATCATAAATAGGCATAACTTCATCTGTAGGCCAATAAGTTGTAAAGCCACCTTCAGTACCTGGAGCTAATTGGTTTTTAATACGGATATTAGCGAATGTACCACGTACCATTACTTCGTGGTTACCACGTCTAGAACCGTAAGAGTTGAATTCTCTAATTGGAACATTGTGGTCAATTAAATACTTACCTGCTGGTGTATCTTTACCGATTGCACCTGCTGGAGAAATATGGTCAGTTGTTACTGAATCTCCAAATTTACCCATAATACGTAAGTCTTTTAATGGTTCAATTGTTCCTGGTTCTTTAGATAATCCTTGGAAGAATGATGGATTTTGAATATATGTTGAATTTGGATCGAAATCATATAGTGGTGCATCAGTTACATCGATTTCATTCCACATTTCATTATTTTCATAAACATTTGCATATTCTTCTAAGAATAATTCTGGTGTTACTACACTATCAACTGTGTCAGCAACTTCTTTAATACTTGGCCAGATATCTTTAAGGTAAACATCTTCGCCATCTTTACCTTTACCAATAGCTTCATTTTCTAAATCAATATCTACAGTTCCAGCTAATGCATAAGCAACAACCAATTGTGGTGAAGCTAAGTAGTTAGCTTTAACTAATGGATGGATACGACCTTCAAAGTTACGGTTACCTGAAAGTACAGATGTTACTAATAAATCTTCGTCAGCAACAGCTTTTTCGATTTCTGGTAATAATGGACCAGAGTTACCGATACATGTTGTACAACCATAACCAACTAAGTTGAATCCTAAATCATCAAGATATTCTTGTAATCCAGAATCTCTTAAATAACCTGTAACAACTTTAGAACCTGGAGCTAATGATGTTTTAACATATTCAGGTACTTTTAAGCCTTTTTCGATAGCTTTTTTAGCTACAAGACCTGCACCTAACATAACGTAAGGGTTTGAAGTGTTTGTACATGAAGTGATAGCTGCAATTGCTATATCACCAGTTTTCATAGTAGCTGTTCTGCCATCATTGAAACTGATATTAGCTTGTTTATCAAACTCACTTTCATCTAGGCCATGACCTTGGTTACCAGCTGGTGCTGTAACTGATTTTTCAAATTCAGTTTTCATGTCACTTAAGAAAATTAAATCTTGTGGACGTTTTGGACCAGATAATGAAGCTTGTACTGTAGATAGGTCTAAGTCAATAACTTCAGTATATTCTGGATCTTCATTTTCAACTTGGAAGAACATATTATTTTGTTGTAAATATTCTTTAACAAGTTCAATATGATCAGCTTTACGGCCAGTTAATTTCATATATTTAAGTGATTCTTCGTCAACTGGGAAGAAACCACATGTTGCACCGTATTCTGGCGCCATGTTAGCGATTGTAGCACGGTCAGCTAATGGTAAGTTTGTTACACCAGGACCGAAGAACTCTACGAATTTACCTACTACACCGCGTTTACGCAACTCTTCAGTTACACGTAAAGCTAAGTCAGTTGCAGTAGAACCTTGAGGTAATTCATTACTTAATCTAACACCAATTACTTCTGGAATTGGGAAGTAAGAAGGTTGTCCTAACATACCTGCTTCGGCTTCAATACCGCCGACACCCCAACCTAATACACCAATACCGTTAATCATTGTTGTATGAGAGTCAGTACCAACTAATGTATCAGGGAAAGCAGTTTGTTCACCTTCAACGTCACGGACATGAACAACATTTGCTAAATATTCTAAGTTTACTTGGTGAACGATACCAGTTGCAGGTGGTACAGCATTATAATTGTCAAATGCTTTAGTTGCCCAGTTTAAGAATTGATAACGTTCATAGTTTCTTTCGAATTCTAATTTCATATTACGTTCTAATGCGTCTGGGTTAGCGTAGCTATCTACTTGTACAGAGTGGTCAATAACTAAATCTACTGGTACTTCTGGGTTGATTTTGTTAATATCTCCACCAACATCATTCATTGCTTTACGTAAAGACGCTAAGTCAACTACTGCTGGTACACCAGTGAAGTCTTGTAAAATAACACGAGATGGTTTGAAAGGTACTTCACCTTCATTATCTTTTTTACCGAATTCTGCTAACTTTTTAATGTGATCGTCAGTGATTACAAAATCATCTTCCTGACGTAATACAGATTCTAATAATACACGAATTGAATAAGGTAATTTAGAAATTTTAGTTAAACCTTGTTCTTCTAATGATTTCAAATCATAGTATGTGTATGATTGGCCATTTAAATCAAATTGTTTCTTTGCTGTTTCTTTAAAATTAGAAGCCATTTGATATCCCCCTTGAAAATTCTTTATATTTTATATGCCTTATTTAAATTGTATTATTATATGTTTTCGAAAACAACTATATAAGAGTAGAAAGACGTCAATTTTCATTTCGCATTTTTAATCAGGTAGTATAAGCAAAACTTATCATAAGACGGTAGTGCAATAAGTAAATTTTATTAATTGAGAATGGTTATCAATCGCAAGTATTAGTTTTCATTTTTTATAGATAAAAAAATACTACCAGCCCTATATAGAGCCGGTAGTATCTTCACTCATTTCTAAAAGAATTAATTATTGAATTATTCTTCTCTTTCACGGTTTCTTCTTGATTCACGTTTTTCTAAAATATCAGATTCATAATCTTCTTGTTGATATTTAACGTACTCTTCTAATCTGTGTTTATTAGGCGTTAATGTTAAGCCTAAGAATTTACGTTCTTTGTTGGCATCTTTGTAAAAGCTTATCATCATCAGTATGACGACAAAGGAGAATGGGAACGCACTAATAATGGCGGCACTCTGAATCGCGTTGAGTGCTTTTGTTCCATCTCCGCCACCAGCTAATAATAGAACGAATGCAATAAGTGCTTGAGCAATTCCCCAAGTTACTTTAACTGCACTGTTTGGATTTAATGAACCAAATGTTGTCTGCATACCTAAAACGAATGTTGCAGAGTCAGCTGATGTGATAAAGAATGAAGCAATTAAAATAAGTGCTATGAATGATAACACTATACCTAACGGAACGTGGTGGAATACACCAAATAATTGTGTTTCTGGAGTCATATCAAATAATTTTGGATGTTTTTTACCTGTTTCAATACCAAGAACACCGAATACACTAAACCAGATGAAACTTACAATTGCTGGTACTAATAGTACACCTGAAATAAATTCTCTGATTGAGCGTCCTTTTGAAACTCTGGCAATAAATACACCAACGAATGGGCTCCAACTTAACCACCAGCCCCAATAGTATAATGTCCATGTTGACATCCATTCACGTTTTTGACCATTTAATGCTGCAGTGTCAAAGCTATTGAATAAGAATGTATTTAACAAGCTACCTGTTGAACTTGTCATCATATTAAGGATTAATACAGTTGGTCCAATGATTAATGTAATAATCATTAATATGGCACCTAAACCAATATTTAAATTACTTAAATACTGAATACCTTTACTTAAACCTGACCAAGCACTAGCGATAAATAATATCGTTACAACAACGATAATAATTGCTTGAACCCAAGTTGTATTTGGAATTCCGAATAAGTAACTTAAACCACCATTAATTTGTAATGCACCCATACCTAGTGATACAGCTACACCTACTAAAGTAGCAAATACAGATAAAACATCAATAAATGTTCCAATAGGTCCTTCTACTTTATCTCCTAAAAGTGGTCTTAGCGTTCTTGAAAGTAAACCAGGTTCACCTTTACGGAATTGAGAATATGCAAGTGCTAATGCTACTACACCATATACTGCCCATGCGTGGAATCCCCAATGGAAGAATGTAGAACGTAACGCTTCTGTATATGCTTCAGTAGTCTTTGGATCAGCATCAGGTGGTGAAGCAAAGTGTGACATAGGTTCAGCTGCACCATAGAAAACTAAACCAATACCCATTCCTGCACTGAATAACATTGCAAACCAAGAAATTGTATTAAATTCTGGTTTATCATTTGGTTTACCTAACTTAAGTTTCCCTATAGGGCTAAAGATTAGGAAAATACAGAAGAAAACAATAACTGTAGTTAATATTAGGTAATACCAACCTAGTTTATCAGTAATCCACATTTTGACTTCATTAGTAACCGTGTCAAATTGAGATGGGAAAATGGCACCAATTAACACAACAATTGCTGCGACAATGGCACTGTAGATAAACACCGGAGAAATCTTCTTACCATTTTTTTCTTCAGAAGAAGAATTCATAATTAATTACTCCCTTCTTATTATTAAATTTTCAAACTAGTAAAATTAAATTATTATTTTTTTATCTTAAAACAATTAACTTTACTAAAACACTACTATAGGATAACAAAGCTCCATATTAGAATCAAATTTGATTAAAATTACTATTTTCTAAATTAATTATATGATGTATAATGACGATTATATTGTTATAAAAGGATTTTTTTATATGCTTAAAGAGTTTAAAGAGTTTGCATTAAAAGGCAATGTATTAGATTTAGCTGTAGCCGTAGTTATGGGCGCTGCATTTAATAAAATAATCACTGCATTAGTCCAATACATTATTATGCCATTAATTGGTAAAATATTTGGTTCTGTCAATTTCGCAGAGGACTGGGCTTTCTGGGGAATTAAATATGGTTTATTCATACAATCAATAATTGATTTTATAATCATAGCTTTTGCATTATTTATCTTTGTGAAAATCGCAAATACATTAATGAGAAAAGAAGAACCAGAAGAAGAATTAGAAGCAAACACTGTTCTTTTAACAGAAATCAGAGATTTATTACGAGAAAAAAATTAATAATTATTAATTAAAACGATTTATCAACCTAATTTATAGAAGTTGATAAATCGTTTTTTTATAACTTTATGATTATTAATTCCATTTAAATTGTGTTGTGCTTTGGTATTGATTAGATGTCACTTCTAAAATGAGTGGTATTCGTTGTTTCAATTCACTTACATGAGATATGATTCCTACCATTCTACCTGTAGATTTCAAATTAACTAATGTATCTAGTGCTGTTTCAAGTGTTTCTTGATCTAAAGTACCGAATCCTTCATCAATAAACATAGATTGTAATGAAATTCCTCCAGATTCTTGTTGTACAATCTCACTTAAACCTAATGCTAAAGCTAATGAAGCTTGGAACGTTTCCCCTCCTGATAACGAACTTATATGTCTAGATTTATTTGAGTAAAAATCAAATACGTCAATTTCAAGACCACTAAACCCTTGTGATAAAGCTGCTCTTCTTTGTAACTGATATCTTTGACCGCTCATAGTTGCAAGACGAATATTAGCTTGAGCGATTATTTTTTCTAAATAATATACAAGAACGTAATTTTCTAAGGTTAACTTTTGACTATTTTTACCTGACAAAATTTCAGACAGATTAAAGATATCTTGTTGTTCTTTTAACTCTTTATTCAAGTAATTTATATTAGATTCAACTTCATTTCCTTTTTGTTCATTTAATTTGATTTGATACTCTAGCGTTGCTATCTCATTATTTAATTGATTCAATTGTTCTTTTGTCTTTGATAGATTTTCTTGTATTTTATCGATATCTTCCAAATTTCTATCTGAAACTAGCTTCGTTAGCCTATTTATTTCTACTTCATACATATGCAATTGTTTATTAAAATCATTAATTTCTTTCTCGATTGATTCCTTTTCATTAACGATTTCTATAATGCTTTGGATTTGTTCTATTGAAGATAAACTTAATCTATTCATTTCATTTTCAATTTCTTTTTGAGTTCGTTTAAGTTCATCTTGGCTTTCATTTAATGAAGTGGTATGATGCTTAACATTGTTTTCTTCAACACTTAGTTTTTGAGAAATATCACTCATGGCATGTTTATACTTCTCGGTTAGTTGTTCATATTCAGTAACATTATTTTTTAATTGTTCATAGTACAATTTAAACTCTTTAATGTTAGTAAATTGAGATGTCGTTTCAAAATCATTAATTCTAATTTCACATTGTTCAATTTTTGCATTTGTATCTTTCATATCATTTTCTATTTCATATATTTCTTGCTTTTTTTGTTCAATTTTTTTATTTATTGATAAGATACGGTCATTTTCTTTTTGATGTCTTACTTTTTCTTCCTGTTTTTCTCTAAGTTGAGTATTAAGTTCATCTATATTAAGGATTGATTTTTCATCTACATTAATATTTTTTAATTGTTCAGTAAGGTGATTAATTGAATTTTCAAATTTAGCTTTGTTTATTTTATGCTCATTTAATTCTTCTTGTAACGACTTTAATAATCTTTGCTTTTCATTAATGCTTTCGAAGTCAATATGTTGATCTAAAGAAGTGATTTCATTACCACAAACTGGGCAAGTATCTCCTATTGAAACAACTTGCTGTAATTGTTCTACTAACGTTTCTTTATTGTTTAAATTAATTTCATTTTGATTGATATCAGCTATCGCATTGGTTAATTTTTCAATTTCATTGTCCGTTTTCTCATTAGAATCTTTTATTTCATTAATTCTGTAATTTAGATTTTCTTTGGTTTTTACTTCTTCCAATTGCTTTTCAGTTGTTTCAATATTTTTTTCTATTTTGAAAATATCTTGAGATAATTGTTCAACTACATCGTATTCAACGTCTTTCGAATCAATAGAATCTTTTAATTGATAGAATTCTTTTTCAACTTGCTCTTTCTTTTCTTTTAATTTTTCCAATTTAGATGAAAGTTTTTCCTTATCTTTATAACTTGAATCATATTTAGATAAATTAACATAGAAAGTATGTGTTTTTTCT
>Ga0209295_1000847_pt1 | contig 12191 bp, 8 predicted proteins | sample Porto_5metaG_FD_187428 | JGI IMG/M metagenome (GOLD analysis project Ga0209295, IMG submission 187428) | Marine algal microbial communities from Porto, Portugal - Porto_5 metaG (SPAdes) (version 2) | ecosystem: Host-associated > Algae > Red algae > Unclassified | place: Portugal: Porto... | reverse complement strand
TGATACTTTCACAACTTGCGTTGCATATTTTGGGAGAATAGGTACAAGTGCTGCTATAGCTGCTCCTTGTAACAAGATACCTGGAAATAGAATAAGATGACGTTGTGTAACATCTACAATTTGTTTTAATTGTGCTTTCACAGGTTTAGTATTGTAATTTGTTAAGTTGATATTAACAAAATAGTATAGAATCCAGGCAATAAGCACAACCAAGGCCATCAAAAATGCAAAACGAGTAGGATGGAATTTAATAAGTAAGTTCATGATAACCATACCTACCAATAAACCTAGCAACCATGAAAAGTATACATAACCCATTTGTTTGCCGCGATTTCTTTCATCTACACTAGATAACATGATAACCCAAATCGGACTCACAGCAATTCCTAACATAATAGCACTGAAAATAATTATGAATGGTGATGCCGGGAACCATATCACTAAAAACAAGCTTATAAAAGCAAGTAAGAATCCAGATGTAAGTACTAATTTTGAACCAAACTTTTTAAGTAAAAAGCCGATGACAAAATTTGTTGCAGCATCTGCGATAAAGTGAATGGAAAAAGCAAATGATGTGATTGCTATTGCGATAGAGGTCACTGTAGGTAAAAAGTTTATATAACTTAGTATGTACATACCTCTTGCAAATTCCATCAGAAACAGAATTACCAACATCATAACAAAGTTTCTGTTACTTGAGTAATTACTTGACGAAGAATCTTGCATACAAAGGAACCTTTCCATAGATTTCATCCGGTTGAGATGAGTGACCTATTAAATCTAATAAATCTTTACAAATCTTTCTAGTAGAATATCCTACCTTTGATTCTAGCATTTTAGATGACATAACCTTTAAAGTCTCTTCGTTATTTGTTAAGTCAGAAACAATATCAATTGCCTCATTTGGAGTATCTGCTATTTTTCCAAATCCTTTACTTTCAAAGTAATATGCATTTTCAAGTTCTTGACCGGGTGCAGGGTTTAAAAAAATCATAGGAATACAACGACTAAGTCCTTCGGAAATTGTGATACCACCAGGTTTGGTGATCATTAGTTGGCTTGATGCCATCCACTCATTCATGTGATTTGTATATCCTAATATTTTTACACTTGGATTATCTTTGAACTTTGCTTTTAATGAACGTTTAAGTTCCTTACTACGTCCACAAATCATGACCACTTGCGAATTTGGACTTTTTTCTAAAATATTATTAATCATATAGTCAAAGCCTTTTGAAACACCAAATGCACCTGCTGACATTAATATAGTAGGTTTTGAAGGGTCTAAATGTTGTTGCGATAACCATTCTTCTTTATCAATAGATTCTTCAAATTTATCAGCAATAGGAATGCCTGTCACTTTAATATATGAAGCAGGAACACCAGCTTCAATGAAATCATCTTTAGTATCTTTTGTTGCTACATAATATCTTTGTGAATATGGTGTAATCCAATTTTTATGCATGCGATAATCTGTCATAACCGTCGCAATAGGGATATTTATATTAAATTGTTCGGTCAACACTGACATCACAGGTGTTGGAAATGTTAATAATATGAGATCAGGCTTTTCTTTAATAAGTAAGTTGATGAGTTTATTTAATCCATAATATTTATAAAAACATTTATCGAGCTCATTAGGGCGACTATAATAAAATCGTTTATATGTATTTCTAAAATATTTAAAGCTATTGATATACCATTTCTTACATATAGAAGTCATAATTGGATGAGCTTCCATAAACAAATCATGTTGAATGACTGATAAATGATTGAGATTCATCTCATTCAATTGGTTGACAATACTTTGCGTGACTTGCATATGACCGTTACCAAATGATCCAGTAATAATCAATATCTTTTTATTTTGAGTAACCATTTATAGCCACCCTCCGTTAATTTTTAAAATTTATAATAATTGTAACGTATTTTCATACATTGTAAAAGGAAAAGAAGTGTACCATTTATTGTATTTAAATACTATAAATACGGCGTGCAATACAATGCTTTGTCGTAAATTTGCTTTATAAAGTGTTCATTACTTATTAAGTATGGTTGTAAGATAACGAAACTAAATTTGAACACATTCTGCACGATTTTAGTATTATCTTCAAAAAATCTTAGTATTTGCTATATATTATATTAATACATGTATATCTTAGCATTATTTAAATAAGGAATGAATTATTTAAAGGTGAGCGCAACAAAATTTTAAGTATATTTTAACACTACCTTAACAGTCTTTAATGAATGATTTTATCGTTATCTAATAGAACGTGATTCGGATATATTACGTCAATTATGATTAAAAATAAATTAATAAGACTTATAATTATAAATTTATCAACGATAATAAAACGTGTATAATAGACTTATTGTAAAAAAAGGAGCGATACATTTTGAATGCAAGTGCGTTGTTCAAAAAAATTAGAGTAAAAAATGTAATTGGTACATTAGATATACAGGTGGACGATATTACCACTGACTCACGTACAGCTAAAGAGGGAAGTCTATTTGTAGCATCTAAAGGATATACGGTAGATAGTCATAAGTTTTGTCAAAATGTAGTAGATCAAGGTTGTAGTATTGTTGTTGTCAATAGAGAACTCAAACTTAAAGGTAATGTGACGCAAGTTGTTGTTCCAGATACTTTACGTGTTGCAAGTCTATTAGCACATGAATTATATGAATTTCCAAGTCACCAACTGACGACATATGGTGTTACGGGGACGAACGGGAAGACATCAATTGCAACTATGATTCATTTAATTTATAGAAAATTGAATAAAAATAGTGCATATCTAGGTACGAATGGATTTCAAGTTAATGAAACAAAAACAAAAGGTGCGAATACAACACCAGAAACAGTAGCATTAACAAAAAAGATTAAAGAAGCAGTTGATGCCAATGCGGAAGCAATGACCATGGAAGTTTCTAGTCATGGATTGGCCTTAGGTCGACTTAGAGGCGTAGAATTTGACGTTGCTATCTTTTCAAATTTGACTCAAGATCATTTAGACTTTCATGGAACTATGGAAGCTTATGGACATGCTAAATCGTTATTATTTAGCCAGCTTGGTGAAGATTTGTCTAAAGAAAAATATGTTGTATTAAATAATGATGATGACTTCTCCGATTATTTAGCAAGTGTGACCCCCTATGAAGTATTTACATATGGTATTACACACGAAGCGCAATTTATGGCTAAAAACATTAAAGAATCTTTGCAAGGTGTAGAATTTGAATTTTGTACTCCTTTTGGAAGTTTTCCAGTTAGATCTCCTTATGTAGGTAGATTTAACATTTCAAATATTATGGCTGCTATGATTGCGGTTTGGAGTAAGGGAACAAATTTAAATGAAATTATTAATGCTGTTACTGAACTTGAACCTGTAGAGGGTCGCTTAGAAGTACTCGACCCATCACTTCCTATAGATTTGATTATAGATTATGCACATACTGCAGATGGTATGAATAAACTGATTGATGCTGTACAACCATTTGTTAAACAAAAGCTAATCTTTTTAGTAGGTATGGCTGGGGAAAGAGATTTAACGAAAACACCTGAGATGGGGAGAGTAGCATGTCGAGCAGATTATGTTATTTTTACTCCAGATAATCCTGCTAACGATGACCCTAAAATGTTGACAGCTGAATTAGCTAAAGGCGCAACGCATGAGAATTATATAGAATTTGATGACCGTGCAGAAGGTATTAGACACGCGATTGATATTGCTGAACCAGGAGATACTGTTGTTTTGGCCTCAAAAGGTCGAGAGCCTTATCAAATTATGCCTGGTCATGTTAAAGTCCCACATCGCGATGACTTAATTGGTTTAAAAGCAGCATATCAAAAATTTGGTGGTGGAACTGTTGAAGATTAAATCACTTCAGTTTCATGGAATGATGATGAACGTATATCACCATCAGTCTAACGATTCAATCATGTTAGCTATTCCAGAACTTTTTTGGTCCATTGAATTATCCAAAGAGTTAGATACAAATCAACTATATGAAGAATTAGTGATGCAATTATTCAATTTGTTGACTGAAGTTGAAGCAGATACATTGGCACGTAATATAACTGATTTGATTAGAAATGAATCCAAAGGAGAATGATAAATGAATTTAAAAGAAGAAATAGAGTCAAGAAAGACATTTGCCATCATTTCACACCCTGATGCTGGTAAAACCACTTTAACTGAAAAATTGTTGTATTTCAGTGGAGCGATTCGTGAAGCTGGGACAGTTAAAGGGAAAAAGACGGGTAAATTTGCAACAAGTGATTGGATGAAGGTAGAACAAGAACGTGGTATCTCAGTTACAAGCTCTGTAATGCAATTTGATTATGATGATTATAAGATAAATATTTTAGATACGCCGGGACATGAAGATTTTTCAGAGGATACGTATCGTACATTAATGGCAGTAGATAGTGCGGTTATGGTTATTGACTGTGCTAAAGGTATAGAACCACAAACATTAAAATTATTTAAAGTTTGTAAAATGCGAGGTATCCCTATTTTTACATTCATCAATAAATTGGATAGAGTAGGGAAAGAGCCATTTGAATTACTTGATGAAATAGAAGAAACACTTAATATTGACACTTATCCAATGAATTGGCCTGTTGGTATGGGACAAAATTTCTTTGGTATTATTGATAGACATTCTAAAACGATTGAACCATTTAGAGATGAAGAAAATTTATTACATTTAAACGAAGATTACGAACTTAAAGAAGAACACGCGATAAAAAATGATAGTGCATTTGAACAAGCAATTGAAGAAATGATGCTTGTCGATGAAGCGGGTGAAGCATTTGATAATGAAGCGTTACTGAACGGTGAATTGACACCTGTTTTCTTTGGGTCGGCATTAGCAAACTTCGGCGTACAAAATTTCTTAAATGCATACGTTGATCATGCGCCAATGCCTAATGCAAGACAAACTAAAGAAGAGGTTGATGTTAGTCCATTCGACACAGATTTTTCTGGGTTTATCTTTAAAATCCAAGCCAATATGGATCCAAAGCATCGTGACAGAATTGCATTTATGCGCGTGGTAAGTGGTGCGTTTGAAAGAGGAATGGATGTAACCTTACAAAGAACTAATAAAAAACAAAAAATAACTCGTTCCACATCATTTATGGCTGATGATAAAGAAACTGTTAATCATGCTGTAGCAGGCGATATTATTGGTTTGTATGATACAGGTAACTATCAAATAGGCGATACTTTAGTTGGTGGTAAGCAGAAATATAGTTTCCAAGAGTTACCACAATTTACTCCAGAAATATTTATGAAGGTTTCTGCCAAAAATGTAATGAAACAAAAGCATTTTCATAAAGGAATTGAACAGCTTGTTCAAGAAGGCGCAATTCAATATTATAAAACGTTGCACACAAATCAAATTATCTTAGGTGCTGTGGGTCAATTACAATTTGAGGTGTTTGAACACCGTATGAATAATGAATATAATGTAGATGTGGTTATGGAACCAGTTGGACGTAAAATTGCGCGTTGGATTGAAAATGAAGAAGATATTAAAGATAATATGAATACGTCTAGATCAATTTTAGTAAAAGATAGATACGACAATTATGTATTCCTATTTGAAAATGAATTTGCAACGCGTTGGTTTGAAGAAAAATTCTCTGATATTAAACTGTACAGTTTATTATAATTGAATGTTTAAACTTATCACTATTCGGGCACACCGTAGTATATGAAAAATGTTTATATTGCTATGCAGTGTCATAGTATGTATACTGAAAATAACAAATAAATACCTATGACAAAACTGTCAGAGGGGAGTAACTTGAGAATAGTTATTGTATGCATTTAAACTGATAATAACTATTCAACACTTTGTCGTCATTACGAAGATAAGTCTTCCGGTAAAGTGGGCAAAAATATTGCTAAGTGAGACCTTTGCTATTAAATTAGCATAGGTCTCTTTATTTGTATTTAAACTAAAAGGAGTTGTCCACATTGGATCCGAGTTTGATTTTACCTTATTTATGGGTACTTTTAGTACTTGTATTTTTAGAAGGATTATTAGCAGCTGATAATGCAATTGTAATGGCGGTAATGGTTAAACATCTACCACCTAAACAACGTAAAAAAGCACTTTTTTATGGCCTATTAGGTGCATTCATTTTTAGATTTATTGCTTTATTTTTAATAAGTATTATTGCAAACTTCTGGTGGATTCAAGCAGCAGGTGCTGTTTACTTAATCTATATGTCTATTAAAAATTTATGGCAATTTTTCCACCAGTCAAATGAAAAACATCATAAAGAAACAGGAGACGAACATCATTTCGATGAAACAGGCAACGAAAAAGAAGTAGGCCCTAAATCTTTTTGGGGAACAGTATTTAAAGTTGAATTCGCTGATATCGCGTTTGCAATTGATTCGATGCTTGCCGCATTAGCCATAGCCGTTACACTACCAAAAGTTGGCATACATTTTGGTGGTATGGACTTAGGCCAATTTATTGTTATGTTCCTTGGTGGAATGATAGGTGTCATCTTGATGAGATTTGCAGCAACTTGGTTTGTAGAATTGTTGAATAAATATCCAGGACTTGAAGGTGCTGCGTTTGCAATTGTAGGTTGGGTAGGTATTAAACTTGTTATAATGGTACTTGCACATCCTGATATTGGCGTTTTACCAGAAGCATTTCCACATAGTGCTTTATGGCAAACAATCTTCTGGGTAGTATTAGTTGGCTTAGTTTTAATAGGATGGTTAACTTCAGCAATTGGCAACAAGAAAAAAGGTAACCAAAAATAATTTGATTGATACGCTAGAACCTTTGCTTAATAATAATTTAAGTGGAGGTTCTTTTTATTTTAATTTTTATTAGGACATTGCAGTTTTATAGTTAAAATATTAAACTTTAGATTATAAACGAATTTAAAATGATGATGATATATAGTATTAAAATAACTTAAATTTTACAGATAAAGAATGAGTTAAAGAAACTATAGGAGTGGTCTTCTAGTGGATAACAATAAAAAACAAGTCATACCACGCAGTCAATATCGACGTAAAAGACGTGAATACTTTCATAACGAAGAGCGAGAAGAGCGCATAAGACGTGAGAAAATAGAGAAGGAAAATCAAGCTAAAAGAGAACAACATCAAACTAAAGTCAATGAGGAACGTGTTAAAGATAATTTGAGAAAAGCAAGAATAGAGAAACTGACACAAGAAGAAATACATCAACAACGTGATGATAAAAGTTATAAACAAAAAACTTTAAATCAAAATAATCAAATCAATAAATCAAAAGACGACGATAATAAAATTGGAGAAGAAAGTCTACATGATGTTCGAGTTTTAAGTGACACCTCAACTTTACCGCATCAAAGTAAGTCAAAACAGTTGAATGATAATCAATCAAATGAAAATCAATATCATAATAAAGTAATTGAATCCTCAGAAAATAAGTCAATAAAAGAGTATGATGATTCTGGAAACGAAAGTAAACAACATACTAAATTGACTTCAAAGGAATCCATGTTAGGCGTAAATTCTAATCATACTGAGCAAGATTCAAGAAGTACACAACCATATTCTTCAAAACATAGCTATTCACAATCAGAAGATAAAGACAAAGATAATACTCAACAAGCGCAATTTCTTAAAAAAGAAGACAAACAACGTAACAGAGCCGAAAATATAAAAAAAGTTAATGAATTTAAACAATTGGTAATAGCTTTCTTTAAAGAACACTGGCCTAAAATGTTAATTATTATCGGTATTATAGTATTACTTTTAATATTAAATGCCATATTCACTACAGTTAATAAAAATGATCATACAAATGATAGTGCATTTAACGGTACAGCTAAAGATGAAACAACAGCGATGAAAATTGCTGAAAACTCTGTTAAGTCGGTTGTAACTGTCGAGAATGATTTGTCTAATGACACGACTGTGTCTGATAACAAAAATGAATCTGATAATGAGATAGGATCAGGTGTCGTCTACAAAAAAGTGGGCGACTCTATTTATATTTTTACTAATGCACACGTCGTCGGTGATCAAGAAAAACAAAAAGTAACATATGGTAATGATAAATCTGTGACTGGTAAGGTAATTGGTAAAGATAAATGGTCTGATTTAGCAGTTGTAAAAGCTAAAGTTGCTGACGAAAATATTAAACCAATGACAATGGGGGATTCTAATAATATTAAATTGGCTGAACCTATTTTAGTTATAGGCAATCCTCTAGGCACAGACTTTAAAGGAAGTGTTTCTCAAGGTATTGTGTCTGGACTCAATCGTCATGTACCTGTGGACATTGATAAAAATGATAATTATGATGCTTTGATGAAAGCTTTTCAAATTGATGCGCCTGTGAACCCAGGAAATTCAGGTGGTGCTGTGGTCGATAGAGATGGTAGACTCATAGGTATAGTTTCTTTAAAAATTGATATGCATAATGTAGAAGGAATGGCTTTTGCGATACCTATTAATGATGTACGTAAGATTGCGAAAGAATTAGAGCATAAAGGTAAAGTGAACTATCCAAATACTGAAATCAAAATCAAAAATGTTGGTGACCTTGACGATTCTGAACGTAATGCAATCAACTTACCAGCTAAAGTGAATCATGGTGTATTAATCGGTGAAGTGAAAGAAAATGGTTTAGGAGACAAAGCAGGTTTAAAAAAAGGTGATGTAATAGTAGAATTAGATGGTAAGAAGATTGAAGATAACTTACGATATAGACAAGTCATATTTAGTCATTATGATGATCAGAAAACAATCACTGCTAAAATTTATCGAAATGGTGCGGAGAAAAATATTAAAATCAAATTGAAATAAATGTTGAGGTGAAAATCATGTCAGTTTTAAGTCAGCTGCTTAAAAAATCTAGCCCTCAACAAGGGATTATACTCTATTATCTATTTGCAATCGTCGTTGCATTTTTATTATTAAATTTACCATATGTTCATAAACAAGGGGTTGAGGTTAATCCAATTGATACACTTTTTGTAGCTGTATCAGGTATTAGTGTTACAGGATTATCACCAATTACTATAGTCGACACATACTCAACCTTTGGTCAAATTATCATACTTATTATTTTGAACATCGGTGGTATAGGTGTAATGGCTATTGGAACCATGCTTTGGGTTGTTTTAGGCAAACATATTGGAATTAGAGAGCGACAACTCATTATGTTAGATAATAATAGAGATACTATGAGTGGAACGGTTAAAATAATTTTAGAAATTGTAAGAACAATTTTTATTATTGAGTTTATAGGTGCACTCTTACTCGCGTTTTACTTTTATCGGGATAATCCTGATTTAAAAAACGCATTAATGCAAGGCATTTTTGTGTCAGTATCTGCTACGACTAACGGTGGCCTTGACATTACTGGTGAATCTTTAGTTCCCTATGCAAAAGACTATTTTGTACAAACAATAGTAATGTTCTTAATTGTGTTAGGATCTATAGGCTTTCCAGTTTTGTTGGAGTTAAAAGCATATATAAAGAATCGAGTAACTAATTTTAGGTTCTCATTATTCACAAAAATAACGACAACAACGTACTTATTCTTATTTTTATTCGGCGTTATTGTTGTATTAATATTAGAACATAGCAATGCATTTAAAGGATTGAGTTGGCATCAATCATTATTTTATGCATTGTTCCAATCATCAACGACGAGAAGTGCAGGCTTGCAAACGATAGATGTGTCACATTTCAGCGACGCAACAAATATTGTAATGGGATTATTGATGTTTATAGGATCATCTCCCAGTTCTGTAGGAGGAGGAATCAGAACAACAACATTTGCTATTTTAATTTTGTTTGTTATTAATTTTAATAATACTGGTGATAAAACAGGTATTAAAATTTTTAACAGAGAAGTACATATTATGGATGTACAAAGATCATTTGCCGTATTTACTATGGCGTCATTAATTACATTTATTAGCATGATTATTATATCTGCCACTGAACAAGGCAAGTTGTCCTTTCTACAAATTTTCTTTGAAGTAATGTCTGCGTTTGGTACATGTGGTCTAAGCTTAGGTGTGACAAGCGATGTCAACGACATTACCAAGGTTGTATTAATGATATTAATGTTTATAGGTCGTGTAGGCCTTATTTCATTCATTATTATGTTAGCTGGACGTAAAGAACCCGAAAAATATAGCTATCCTAAAGAACGTATACAAATTGGATAGTCAATACACTATTAGCAAAGACATACGTGCACCTTTGCTAATAGTTTTTTTATTTAGAATGATATCAATGCGATAATAGTTTTATAACATTTAATGAATGGTACATGTTACACTAAATTTAAGGAGAGGAGTGGCTCTATGGAAAAAAATGAAAATAAAATAGTTGATGTGATTGCAACTTCTGATATGCATAGTCACTTCTTAAATGGTGATTATGGCTCAAACATTTATCGGGCTGGTACTTATGTTAATGAAGCTCGAAAAAATAATGAAAATGTCATATTACTAGATAGTGGGGGAAGTTTGGCGGGATCACTTGCAGCATTTTATTACGCCGTTGTAGCACCATATAAACGTCATCCTATGATTAAGTTGATGAATGCAATGCAGTATGATGCTAGTGGAATTAGCCCTAATGAATTTAAATTTGGATTATCTTTTTTGACACGTTCAGTTGCACTTTCAAGGTTTCCTTGGTTATCAGCAAATATAGAGTATACTGTTACTAGAGAGCCATATTTTTCTACGCCTTATACAATCAAAATGTATTCAGATTTGAAAATTGCTATCGTAGGTTTAACATCAGATGGATTAATGAAGAACGAGTACGCAGAAATGGAAGAAGATGTCTGTATTGAGAAGACTTTGGTTTCAGCTAAACGTTGGATTAGATACATACATGAAGTTGAAGAACCAGACTTCCTTATTGTTATTTATCATGGTGGGTTAAATAAAATAAGTAGTACCAATAAAAGAAATGAAAAAAATGCAAATGAAGCTGAAAAAATTATGGAAGAACTTGGTGTTATTGATGTAATTATTACCGCTCATCAACATCAAACAGTCGTTGGAAAAGATCATGGAACTATATATGTTCAAGCAGGTCAAAATGCTGAGGAATTAGTACATCTTTCAATTAAATTTAAGAAACGTACAACTTCTTATGAGATTGAGCACATCGACTCAAAAGTTATTGACTTAAATGATTACCATGAAGATGAGCAATTATTAAAAGAAACATATTATGATCGTAAGGCAGTCAAACACTGGGCAAATTCAGTAGTTTCATACAAAAACAATGGCTTAACAGTTCAATGTATTGAAGATATTATTTGTAAGCCGCATCCTTTTACTCAATTATTACATGATGCAATTCGATTAGCCTATAATTATGATATTTCTTGTGTGCATATACCTAAGAATGGTGAAGAAGGGTTAAAAGGAACTATAAGAAATAGAGATATATACGATGCATATCCTCATCCAGATAAACCTATAGATATCACTGTCAAAGGTAAAAATATCAAAGATATACTTGAATATAGTTATGCGCATATTGATTTTAATAAGCGACAATTAAGTATGACAATGATAGATGAAACGTTATTTACAGTTTGGCAAGGGTTTGATTATTGTATAGACATGTCACAATCACCGTTTAATAGAGTGAAATTGAATGGTCTAAATGAAGAAGATTCGTATAGAATAACAATGACTGATTATTGTTATAGAAACTACAAAATGTATTTACAAGAAGCTATCGTTCACGACACATATTCGGAAACGATGGGTGGATTGATTAGAAAAAATTTAAAATGTGACATGTATTCTGTGAAATTAAATCATAATTTTAAAGTTTATTAATCTTCCTCGTACTATTTATAACGGTGTATGTGTAACTTTTTCTTTAATTAATTTAAAAAAGCATTTCTTAGCTCAAATTCATGAGTCTAAGAAATGCTTTTTTTATCCGTGGAATATCAATAATAAAATGATAGCCACAATTTGACCAATTGTAGTCGTAGCAATACGTCTCGTATATTCATAGCTAAGAGATAGAATGAATTGAGCTACAAAAATAAAGAATACAATCCACCAATTATCTAAGTATATAAATAATGAACTTGAACATATTGCAACAATTAAAATGCTAGCCCATTTCGGTAAGTTATATTTTATTAATTCCTTTTGT
>Ga0209295_1000843_pt1 | contig 12288 bp, 7 predicted proteins | sample Porto_5metaG_FD_187428 | JGI IMG/M metagenome (GOLD analysis project Ga0209295, IMG submission 187428) | Marine algal microbial communities from Porto, Portugal - Porto_5 metaG (SPAdes) (version 2) | ecosystem: Host-associated > Algae > Red algae > Unclassified | place: Portugal: Porto... | reverse complement strand
AGCGCAACTAAAGCCACCATTCCGACTGTCAACAAAAATTTGGAGGTCAATAATGCGACAATCAAAACGGCATAGGTTAGCCATGTCAGTCCGGCGCGAGTAAGATATGATGATGCTTGCATGAGTTAAATTTTCAACTTCAACTTCAACTTCAACTTCAACTTCAACCTCAACTTCAACCTCAAATACAATCTCAAATTATCAGAATTTACTAAGCAAACTCTTTATAATACTATTATGATTTGGCGAAGCCAAATTTCGCAATTTAAATTTAAATTTAAATTTAAATTTGAGGTTGAAGTTGAGGTTGAAGTTGAAGTTGAGGTTGAAGTTACTCTTCTTCCAAACGTATCACTCGAATGGTTTCAATCTTTCGTTCGCTGACTTTTTCGAGTACAAATTGGTAGCCTTCGAGTTCGATGGTTTTACCTTGTTCGGGAATGGTTTCGGTGGTGATGACGATGTAGCCGGAGAGGGTGTTATACTCGCCTTCGGGAAGGTTGAGGTCGTATTTTTCGTTGAGCTGGTCGATTTCGAGTCTGCCCGAAAAGAGGTATTCGCCGTTGCCGAGTTCATCTTCGATATAGTCTTCTTTATCGTGTTCGTCTTCGATTTCGCCTACGATTTCTTCTAAAATATCTTCGAGCGTAATGATACCCGCCGTGCCGCCAAACTCATCGACCACACAGGCAATGCTAACTCTTTTTCGGATAAATTGATTCATCAATTCGCGTGCAGACATTACTTCCGGGACAAAATCAATGGGTAAAATATTTTTCCGTGTAATATCTTCCGGCGGGTTGAGCATTTGCTGATGATGAAAATAACCACGTATTTCGTCCAGTGATTCATCATAAATAATGAGCTTGGAGAGCTTGGATTCTATGAACTCCGCACGGAGTTCTTCAACACTCACGCTGATGTCAACGCCTTTGATTTCGGTACGGGGTATCATGCACTCGCGGACTTTTACATCATTGAGGTAGAGTGCGTTTTCAAATAATTCTTTATCAATTTCCTCCTCACCTTCGGTATCGCTGGTTTTGATAAAGTTTTCCAAATCGTTGCGAGTAAACACTTGTTCGTCTACTTTGACTTCAGTTTTAAATAACAGAGCCAGCAATCGGTGCGATGCCCTGACCATCACCCAAACTAAGGGCGTCAGTAAAAAACCAATGACATATAAAGGATAGGTGAAAAAATATAACAGATTGACCGGACTCAATCGAAAGAGAATTTTTGGAATAAATTCGCCGAAAATTAATACAATAATGGTCGTAATAAGCGTCAGAAAAAGCAGAAAGGGGAAGTCTTTTTGCAAAAAAGGGACGAGCGATTCCTTAAATTGGGTTTCGATAAGCTGCTCGACCAATAAACTGAAAAATACCAGTGCGATATTATTTCCGACTAATGTAGTACCGATAAATTTGGACGGTCGTTCAAAAAACCCGGCGAGTAAATGCCCTCGTCGATTTCCCTGTTGCCGCTTGAGTTCGACTTTGAGCCGACTGGCAGAGACAAAGGCGATTTCCGTCCCGGAAAAAAAACCGGAAAGCAGCAGGAATATAAGTATAACGAAATAGGTCAGCATGTAGGATTCAAATTTGTTTGAATATGAACATGCAAGTTAGGCTTTCTTTTGAGAAAATGAAAATGTACTGACGGATGAATTTTTACAAACAAAAAGCCGCTCCACAATTGTGAAGCGGCTTTTAAAAATATATTGATTAAGATACGGAATTAATCCATATCCCACCATAATCTTGTACTCAAATCGTTGGGGTTGGTAGTTACTTCACCTAGCGAAGTACCGTTACGAGTTTCTTCCGAAATCGGATATGGTAAACGTACTGGAATCACAGGATTAACGGCAGCCGCAGGAACTGCAAGCTGTGGTTCGCCTAAGCGTCTCCACTCTGCCCATGCTTGTGGTCCATTTGTATAGAATGCCAACCATTTTTGCATACCAAGCACTGCTTTCCAGTCACCAGAATCATAAGGGTTGGCAGCAAGATAGTCAGTAATAGCACCGCTAAGGTCACTGAAGCCCCAATATTCCATAGAAGCTGTAACACCTGCATCGTAAGCAGCCGCAGCATCGCCCGAAAGGATGCCACGCTCATAAGCTTCTGCCAAAAGGAATTGTACTTCGGCATGATCCATGAATATCGCAGGTTCTGTTGCCGAGCGTACTTTTGTGGAGGGGCGCGAGGTAGTTGACTTGAGTGCAAATGCATCTGCATCAGGTAAGCCAGGAGGAATACCTGCGTAGGTACCCGAATTTGTTGGTGCAGCATAAGCTGTCAAACGAGGATCGTTTCTATCCACAAGTGCATTGATTAATACATCAGATACACAAAAATCATCACGATTACCGATAACGTTATCTACGTATAGAGGATTAGCAATATCAGGATTTTCTTGAAAGCGGAATAGCGCGTTTTGATCGTTATCACTGATAAAATCGCCTGAGATACCGTTGATAACAGCAGTTGCAGTGGCTTCATCTACTTCGGACATACGCATAGCAATACGTAATAAAAGAGAGTTAGCGAAGGCTTTCCATGAGGCAACATCACCACTATAAATAACATCGCCGGAATCGAATGAAGATGCTCCCGTATCCATAGACGCTATTGCGCTTTTGAGTGTTTCTACCAAGCCAGTGTAAATACTTTGTTGGTCATCATAACTCGGATTTGGATATTGGTCTATATCCAAGGCTTGTGAATAAGGAATATCCCCAAAGCCATCCACAAGCAAATGATAGGAATAGACCTCAAGGGTGCTAAGGATAGCCAATTGATTGGCTTTGATAGCTGCACCAAGCTCGGCATTGGCACTGACCAACTCCCCGGCATTTTGCAATTCTTTCAATACATTGGCGTAAATATCGACCCAAAGTGCGTCAAAAGTATTTCCATCTACTTCATAGCGAGATTCTTCGCAGTATTCATTTTGTGACCAATGTTGTGTGAGCAGCATTGTCCATTCGCCATTATAGTTGCGACTCCACATGCGGTCGGCAAGTTCAAATTGAGCCTGAGTCAATAGGTTTTCCGCCAAAACATCTGTCGGATTATTAGGGTCTATGTTAAGGTCAGTAACGTCTTTACACGCATTGAACGTTAGTAGACAGAAACCAACAAGGAATATTAAGCTGTATTTTATAATATTTTTCATGTACAAATATTTTGAAGTTTAAGAATAAATTGAAGTTCAAACTTATTCTTAAATTTAAATTAGATTTATTTACAATGTCTTCGCCAAATTGAGAATTGATAATCAGTTTAAAATTATATTTTATTCATTTTTAGTTAATTATAAAAATTAAAAACAATTAATTATTACAAATTTGCAATTATTCATTTGGCGAAGATATTGATTTAGAATTTAAAACGAAGGTTGACACCATAGCTGCGTGTCGCGGGTACTTGAGCATTTTCAAGACCTTGGTCGTTGCCAGCACCTGTAATAATTTGTGGATCGAGGTAAGGCAATGCAGCAGAAAGTACGGCTAGGTTACGACCATAGAATCCAATATTTACATCACGGATGTTATCACCCAATATGCCTTTGGGTAAGCTGTAGCCCAAACGAATTTCTCTTAATTTTAAGAAACTTGCGTCATATACATTTGGTGCAGCTCTTCTCCAGTAAGTCTGGTAATACGTTTGTGGATCTACAGCTACTGTGTTTTCAGCACCTTCGTCAGTGACTCCATCGAGTATCATGCCGTTTTCGCGAATATCTGTCTGACCATTATACGCTACAGTTTCGGGGTGCATACCTGAGTATTTTGACCACTGAAGTGAAGTAGAGTGTACGATACCTCCTTGTTGGAAATCAAATAAAGCTCCTGCTGTCAAACCTTTGAAGTTCAATGTAGTACTGAAACCACCTGTCCAATCAGCGATAGCAGAGCCGAGGAATACACGTTGTGGTGTAAATACATAGTAGCCGTCTTCACCTACTGTAGGGCGACCTTCGTTGCGAATGATATTTCCATCCATATCCTCTTCATAATTTTCTCTCACGAAATCTTGTCCAAACACTGCCATATACGGTAGCCCTTCTGCAATACGCAAATCAGCAGCCCACGTACTTCCTCGTGCAATACTTTCTACGCCTTCTGTCAGAGAGACCACTTCGTTGTTTTGGCGGAAGGCATTGAAGCCAATATCCCAACTAAAGTTATCTGTTTTGACAGGTGTAGCGGTTAGCATCATTTCCCAACCCCAGTTACGCATTTCACCAGCATTGAGGATACGCGATGTGCGCCCTGTTGCTGCTGAAGTAGGTACTGTGAAGATTTGGTCTTTGGTAGAGCGGTCAAAGTATGCAACATCGAAACCGATACGACCATTTAGGAAACGTAAGTCAACACCTACTTCGTATTCGGTCGTGTATTCAGGTTTTAGTTCAGAATTGTTTAGCACATTAGGCACTGCGGCTCGTGGCGCACTTCCAAAATTAGGCGTAATCAATCTGTAATTATCTATCAGAGAATAGGGGTCAGCATCGTTGCCCGAACTAGCATAACTGGCACGTACTTTAGCGAAAGATAGCGGACCTAATTTCTCCAGTCCTGGAATATCTGTCACTACGGCACTTAATGAAACTGACGGGTAGAAATAAGAGTTATCGCCTTTAGGTAAGGTAGATGACCAGTCATTTCTCGCGCCAAGGTCGAGGTATAGGAAGTTCCTAAAACCTAAAGATACTGTACCAAAAACGGAGTTGATCCCATAGTCAATTCTTTGAGTATTGACACTTGCAGGACTTGCAGAGTTGTCAAGATTGAAAAAGCCTTCCAAACTCAAGCCTCCGACAGCAGAACCGATAGTTGTTACTCGATTTTGGCGCATAACATTTCCTCCCAACGCACCATTCAATGAGAAATCACCGAATGTTTTATTGAAATTCAAGCGACTTTCATAGTTCATTTCCTGAAAGCCACGGTCAGTTTCAGTATATGCAGAAGTCTCTACAGATGCTTTGGGGATACCCGAACGGGCAGAGAAATCATAGAAATCTGTACCTACTCGACCAAACAGGCTCAGTCCTTCAGTTAGTTTGAGTGTAGCATTGGCATTACCAAAAACGCGATTACGTGTATCTTCCTGCAAATAATTTTCGCGTACCCAGTATGGATTATCGAAAAAATTTGGTCTGGATTCAAAGTAAAGTAAATTACCGTTGTCGTCAACTTGAGGTCCTACCGGATTCCAAGTGTATTGTCTTCCATCTTCATAGTTAGTATTTTCCTCTAAGCGGTCTAAGTCCAGTTGTGTTTGCCACCATTGGGTAAAGGCTTGCATCGGGTTACCGTTGTTATAGCCTGTAATGTTACGGTTTTCGGCATCCGTGCGGATGTAATTTCCTGTCAAACCAACTGTAAGCCTATCATTCAAATTATAGTTAGAATTGAAATTTAAACCATTTTTTTGAAGGCTTCCGTTAGGCATTGTACCTGTTTGGCTTGTATTGGAATATCCCAGACGGAATGAACCTTTGTCAGTAGCCCCCGAAACAGCAACAGAGTTTTGGTAAGTCTGCCCGATTTCAAAAAAGTCTTCATATCCAGCATCAGGAGCTACCCATGGGCGGGTTTCACCAAAATTGGCAGATAGAGGATCCCATGAATCCCAGTGGCGTATCGAAGAATTGGGGTCATATTTTGGTCCCCAAGCACCATCTTTTGAATAGGCAGGATAGAGATAGGTTGTACCATCTGCATTGACTTCGTTGAAGCCATGTGATGTACTTGAGTTGATAGAACCACCACCATATTGTTGTTGGTGTGGAATCAAATTTGATACTTGGTCAAAACTTACAGAAGAGTTGACCTCTACTCCAAAACCTTTCTGGCCTTTACCGTCTTTTGTCGTAATCAAGATAACACCATTTGCACCACGTTGACCGTAGAGTGCCGTTGCGGCTGCACCTTTCAAAACAGACATGGATGCAATGTTTTCGGGGTCAATATCTTGTGCCATATTACCATAGTCGTATGCTTCTGAACCCCCAAAACCAGTCATCTGGTCATTCGTCGTAAAGTTTGAATTGTCTATGGGTACACCATCTACCACGAAAAGCGGTTGGTTATTACCCAAGAAAGAGTTGGAACCCCGAATTGTAATACGAGACGAGCCGCCAAGCGTAGAAGGACTTCCCTGAATCTGAACACCTGCTATTCTACCTTGAAGCGCATTCACCACGTTCGTTTCGCGAGAATTGGACAGGTCTTCGCCACTCACTTCTTGTACAGCATAACCCAGCGATTTCTCATCGCGACTAATACCGAGTGCTGTCACAACTACATTGTCCAAGGTCACACCTTGAGAGACAGAGAAGTTAAGCGTATTGGAATCACCTAAGTCAAGCGTCTGGTCAGCAAAGCCCGTATAAGATACCATAAGCGAGTTACTTCCTTCCGGTACTTTGAGACTGTAATTACCGTCAATATCCGTCGTCGTACCAATGGTAGTACCTTTCACATATACGTTGGCAAAAGGCAGTGGTGCGCCGGTATCGTCGGTCACGATTCCCGAAATGGTGCGCTGTGCCATGACCGTAGCCACGCCCATGAGCATCATTGCGAAAATTAGTAATAAATGTTTCATACGTTATTAAAGATTTTTGTTAGAAAATATAGATTTGGCTTTGAAATTATAAAACAAAAATAGCAATAATTTAGCATACAATTAACAATGCCTTAACTTTTAACAAAGGCAAAGCCTACTCAAGTTATACTTATTTCGATAGGATATAAAAAAAGCCCATCATTCGGAATTAAATTCCCAATAATAGACTTTTTCAATATTTAATTTTTAAATAAAAGACGTTAAAATTCGGACGTAAAGTGAAATTTCACATTCGGAAAGTCGTTTTGAGCCATTTCGAGCATCCAAGCCGACTCTGCGAGAAATACCTCTTTACCATCTTTGTCCAAGGCAATTGAGCGTTGTTTCTTCTTCATAAACTCGCCCAAATCAGCAGGGTTTTCGGCACTCAACCAACAGGCTTTGTGCAAGCGCACGGGCGTATATCTGCACGATGCGCCATACTCGTGTTTGAGGCGATATTGTATCACTTCAAATTGGAGCGCACCCACTGTACCGATGATTTTTCGATTATTGAGCGTCTGAGTAAAAAGCTGCGCCACGCCCTCATCCATCAACTGGTCGATACCCTTTGCCAATTGCTTGGCTTTCAATGGGTCAGCATTTTCTACGTACTTAAATAATGCCGGCGAAAAACTCGGAATACCTCTAAAATGCAAGTCTTCCCCTTCCGAAAGCGTATCGCCAATTTTGAATTTGCCCGAATCATGCAAACCCACAATATCGCCCGGAAATGCCTCATCAACCACCTCTTTTTTCGATGCCATAAACGAGGTCGGACTCGAAAATTTCAATTTCTTTCCACTGCGAATGTGTAGATAATTTTTATTTCGTTCAAATAAACCCGAACTCACCCGTACAAAGGCAATTCTATTGCGGTGATTGGGGTCGATATTTGCGTGAATTTTGAACACAAAACCCGAAAATTTATCTTCAAAAGGATCAATCTCGCGCTCTTCCGTGTGCGTTGGTTGTGGGTGCGGCGCGATTTCCGTAAAACAATCCAACAACTCTTTTACGCCGAAATTATTAATTGCCGAACCGAAAAATACGGGCGACAATTCACCTTTACGGTAGCGTTCTTCATCAAATTTATCATACACCTCCTCTGCCATATTTACCTCCTCGCGGAGTTCGTTGGCAAGGCGTTCACCGACATGCGTTTCAAGTGTTTCATCGTTCAAATCTGTGATGCGAATAAGGTCTTCCCCTTCACCGCCTTTACTATTCGGACGAAACAGCAGCAACTCCTTTTTATACATACTATACACGCCTTTAAAATCCGGTCCCATACCAATGGGCCAACTCAAAGGACGTACGCGCAACTTTAATTTCAACTCAATTTCATCCAATAAAGTGAACGCATCTTTACCGTCTCTATCCATTTTATTGATAAAAACAATCACAGGCGTATCGCGCATACGGCATACTTCGACGAGTTTTTCCGTCTGTGTTTCCACGCCCTTCGCTACGTCGATTACTACGATGACGCTATCTACTGCCGTCAGGGTACGAAACGTATCTTCCGCAAAATCTTGGTGACCGGGCGTGTCCAAGATATTCACTTTCAGTCCATTATAATCAAAACCCATCACGGAAGTCGCCACCGAAATACCCCGTTGTTTTTCGATTTCCATAAAATCCGATGTGGTCGAATGTTTAATTTTATTAGATTTCACTGCGCCTGCCGTCTGTATCGCGCCCCCGAAAAGCAAGAGCTTTTCTGTCAGGGTCGTCTTACCGGCATCCGGGTGACTGATAATGGCGAAAGTCCGTCTCCGCTTGATTTCTTCTTGAAAAGTCATGGCGCAAAGGTAACAAGTTCAAGTGCAAGTAACAAGCGTAAGTTTACGTAACACAGACATTCTTATCTGTACCGCGTTCGGGATGCGATTTTTCGTAAAATATTAACGCGAAATAGAACACGGATTTAGCGGATTGAACAGATGATGCGGATTTTCTTATACCTCTTACGGCAACTAAGAGATGAAAAGACAATAAACACTACATCTTGACTTGTTCTTTTTCCTTTATACTTCACCAAATTCTCCTTAAATAACCCGTTATTCGCGTCAAATTTGGCTCGTGTAAAGAAAAAATAACGACGTGAAGATGTAGCGTTTATTATCTTTTCATCTCTAAGAGATGAAAAGACAGCCAATATGAAACATTCGATATCAAAACCTCTTTTAAATGAGACTGTAAAGCCATAAATAAAGTAAAACCAAAGCAAGCACAAATATTTAATATGTGGTTAATTGTCGGATAAAGCGAAATTGCCCAAAAGTGGTGTTAATGACCTGTTGTTTTGCGTTTACGGAAAGTATTTTGGGGTACTTTTTTTTCATAAAAATAATACATATATTTTGTACTGACGAATGACGGTTTATTTTATTTTTTTCGATAAATACTAAACTAACGTGGTGCAAGCCAAAGGCATTACGTTACGTTTTTGTAATTTTACCAAAAATAAGCATGAAGATAAATTTGAATTAATATTTATTTGTGTAAAAAATTGATTTTCAAAGAATTAAATCAATTTGAACTTCGACTTGAACTTAAACTTAAACTTTTCCATGTATTCAAAAGAAAAACAAAAGGTATTGTACGAGCGTTCCAAGCAATTTTTGAATGAAAAAACGGCAGCTACGGCAGTGCAAATCAAGGACTTAAGGGAGGCGATTGTTTATCACGAATGGCGGTATTCTGTCTTGAATGAACCTGTCGTGAGCGATTTTGAATACGACCAATTGTATAAGCAATTGGTAGCACTCGAAACGGCAAATCCCAACCTCGTGACGCCCGATTCGCCGACGCAGCGTGTGTCCAATGACCTGAGTGCGGACTTCCCAACGGTGGCGCATTTGATACCGATGTTGTCGCTCGATAATTCGTATAATGCGGAGGATTTGCGGGATTTTGACCAACGCATACATGAGTTGGCGATGCTAAATGCGGAGACGATGATTGAGTACGTGGTGGAACCGAAATTTGATGGGGGCGGCGTTGCGCTGGTGTATGAGGATGACCGCCTGATTCGTGGAGCTACGCGTGGCAACGGCACACGCGGCGACGATATTACGAACAATATGCGGGCTTTGCGTTCTATTCCGTTAAGTGCTTCATTTTCAAAGCATAATATAAAAAAAGTAGAGCTACGCGGTGAGGCGATTATTCGTTTGGATAATTTTAAAAGAATAAATAAAAAACGGGAAACGGACGAAAAGGCTGTCTTTGCGAATCCGCGAAATGCAGCTACAGGCGCACTGCGGATGAAAGACTCGGCGGAGACGGCTTCGCGTGGTTTGGAGGCGTTTATTTACCAACTCGGCTACGCGATAGATGCCGCCGGGAATGATGTTTTGAAATCTATCCCAACGCATAATGAAGGGATGGAAATGTTGGCGTCAATGGGCTTTAAAGTACCAACGATTGAGCGAAAATTGTGTAAAAATATAGACGAGGCGATTGATTTTTGTTTGGCATGGCAGGAAAAACGCGAGGGCTACAATTACGAAATTGACGGCATGGTGGTGAAGGTCAATCGGTTGGATATTCAGGAGAAATGCGGTTATACGAGTCATCATCCGCGTTGGGCGATTGCTTTCAAATTCAAAGCCAAACAAGCGACTACCAAACTGCTAAATGTAGAGTTTCAAGTCGGAAAAATAGGACAAGTTACGCCCGTTGCGAAGCTCGACCCTGTCGCGCTGGCGGGCGTTACAGTTTCTTCGGTTTCGCTTCATAATGAGGATTTTATACAGTCAAAAGACTTGCATTTGGGCGATACAGTTTTGGTGGAACGTGCCGGAGATGTCATCCCATACATCGTGAAAGCTCTACCCGAATTGCGCGATGGCAGCGAGGTAAAAATTGCTTATCCAACGCATTGCCCTTCCTGTCAAACGGAACTTGTACAACCGGAAGGTGAGTCGGCTTGGCGTTGTGAAAATAACGCTTGCGAAGCGCAAGTTTTGCGCCGACTGACACACCACGTCTCGAAAGATGCGATGAATATTGATGGTTTTGGCGAGAAATATGTGGTGCGCTTCAACGAACTCGGTTGGTTGGATGGCGTGTCGGATATTTATCGTTTGGATTATGATAAAATCGCAGAATTGGAGGGTTTTGGACAGCGTTCTGCCGACAATCTGCGAGAGGCAATTGATACGGCGAAAAACAATGGTATTGCACGTTTGTTGTACAGTTTTAGCATACCGCATATCGGGCGGAGTGTGTCGCGCAAGTTTGCTGCCGAAGTAGAGGATATTCGCGACCTGAAAAATTGGACGACGGAGCAAATGGTAGACCTTTCGGATATTGGTCCGAAGGTGGCAGAGGAGTTGATGAAGTTTTTTGCCGATGAGAAAAATATCGCTCTACTCAATGAACTCGAAGCACTCGGTGTCAACATGAAACGCCTCGATTCAGAAGTAAAAAAGGAAGCGGTGACAGACGGTGTTTTTTCGGGTAAAACCATACTTTTTACCGGCAAATTGCTCATCATGTCGCGCACAGATGCAAAGGCGAAAGCTATCGCAGTAGGCGCGAAACCTATTAGTGCCGTAAGTGGTAATCTGGACATCCTCGTAGTCGGTGAGAAGCCCGGCTCGAAATTGAAAAAAGCCAATGAATTAGGGACAGTGACGGTGATGACGGAGGAGGAGTTTTTAGAAAAAATTACGTAGGGTTTACCACTAAGTTCACTAAGGACACAAAGTCGAACTAACGCAAAAGAAAACTAAGATTTTGAAGAAGCCCTTGTGTCCTTCTACGTTAATTCGACTTCGTGTTCTTAGTGCGCTTAGTGATAAATAATCACGCCATATATTATGAAAATAACAGCACATATTATCTCCATTATTTGTCATCCACTACTGATGCTAACCTACGGTTTGCTCTTTATGATGTGGGCAAATCCGTATCAATTTGGTAGTGTATCGGGCAACGATATGACGCTCTACATGGTAGGCAGTATCGCCGGGATTAGTTTCTTTTTTCCTACGTTTTCTTTGCTATTAATGAGGGGTTTGGGCATGATTGAGAGCTTGCAGGTACAAGACCGCGAAGAACGGATTATTCCCTATGTTTCAACGGGGGTTTTTTATCTTTGGCTGTCGATTAATATTTATAAGACGAATATATTTCCTTATGTTTTTGAGGTCTTTGCTGTTGGTGCAACGATTGCGCTTTTTATGGCGTTTTTTATTAATAATTTTACGAAAATAAGTATGCACACAGTTGGCATCGGCGGCTTCTTAGCCATGGTTATTCTCACGATGGTCAATACCTCTGTACCACTGTACGATTTGCGCCCGATTTTGTTGGGTGTCATCATTTTGGCGGGACTGGTGGGTACGGCAAGGCTTGTCTTGAAAGCGCATGTGCCGAAGCAAATTTATGGTGGATATGCTGTTGGTTTCTTGGGTCAATTTGCGGCTGTTATTGCGCTCAACGTTCTTGCCCCGTAAAACACCGTACCAATGACTTTAAGTAGTGAGACAAAAATATCCTTACTTTTTTTGTCTCACTACTTAAGTAGTGAGACAAAAATATCCTTACTTTTTGACGGTTTCTTTTTCCGCTATTTTTCCCTACAAAAATCCTTACGTAGCGTAGGCTATGTGCGGTTTTTGTAAGAAAAAATATCGAAAAAATAACC
>Ga0209295_1000834_pt1 | contig 12356 bp, 9 predicted proteins | sample Porto_5metaG_FD_187428 | JGI IMG/M metagenome (GOLD analysis project Ga0209295, IMG submission 187428) | Marine algal microbial communities from Porto, Portugal - Porto_5 metaG (SPAdes) (version 2) | ecosystem: Host-associated > Algae > Red algae > Unclassified | place: Portugal: Porto... | reverse complement strand
AGCCAGAGTCTTTTTTGGAAGTTTTCGAGTTGTTCGAGGAAGGCAATGACTTTGTGTGCGATGATTTTGAGGGCTTTTATTTTGGCGAGTTGTCGGATAAAAATTTTGGTATCTGTGGTATCAATATCATCAATGTAGAGGACATCGTTTTTGATATAAAAGTCGAGTTCGCGTCGCAGGAAATTGCCGAGGTCTTTGTGAATGAAGTAATCAAAGGTATTGCGGGCGGTAAAATCGTTGATGTGTTTTTCCAAAAGGGTACGGTCTGCATTGGTTTTGGTGGGTACTTTTTGGAGTAGGTCAGTAGTCCAGTCAGTAGGCAAAGCGGTTTTTAGGGTATCAAAAGCGGTTTTGTTGAGTTCCTCTCGTTTTGCTTTTTTTTCCGAAGGCAAATAGGTAAAATAAATGTGCAAATCTCCATTGACGACATCCATCGGTTTTTCTTCGTAAATACGAAATTGTCGCTCCTTGCCGTTTTGTGCTTTATTGTTGTTTTGTTCGGTGTTGGCTTCTACCAATTCAAAGCGCACACTTCGCGTTCCATCGCCGATTTTGAATTGATAATTTTTGAGATATTCGGATGATTTGATGTAATATTGGTCGTGGTTTGCCCAGTAGAGTTTGACCTCTTCGCCTTCGTAGGGAATGGCGTAGGTGTCTTTTTTGTATCTGCGAAGGGAGATAAAATCGCCTTTGTCGTAGTAGCGTTTGAAGAAAGTCGCAAGGTGGGAAAATACATCTTCTTCGATGCGTTCTATGGGTTGGGTATTGGCGAGTTCTTCCCGTAGTCTTTGTACTTTCGGCGATTTTTTAGGGTCGATTTCGGCGGCATTGAGTTGGGCTTCGAGTTCTTTCAATTCTTCTTTTATGGCGATTGCATCACCCAAATTGGCTTTTAAAATTTCCTTTTTGACTTGCGGAAGGAGTTTATATTCCAGAAATTCGTTGATTTCCTCCCGTTTTTGGTTCATGATGCGATATATCCCAAAATCCAAATCCGCTTGGTCTATTTGGAATATCTCTCTAAGTATGTTAATGAGTTTTTCGTAATTATTCATTTGCTTATTGTGTGCTAATTTTAAGGGGTGAATATACGCCTTTCTTGTGGTTATTTTGAATATAAGGATGAGTAAAAAGGGAGGACATAAAAAAAACGGCAGACACTCAAAAAGTATCTGCCGTTCATTTATCGAAATTTAAAATATTCTTACGCATTCCTCATCCATTTCAACTCAAACTCAAATCCCTTCATGACATCCTCTCCAGTTAATGTGTGGTCAAAACCTTCAATGACCTCCACACTGCCATTTGCACGATAAATGTAGGTCGTTTCTGTTTTCGGGTCAATCAACCAACCCAAGCGAACACCGTTTTCTATCCACTCTACCATTTTGTCTTTCAATACTTTAAGCCTATCACTTTTAGAGCGTACTTCGACTATAAAATCTGGTACAACCGCAGCAAATTTTGACCTTTCCGAACGAGGCACTTTGGCAAAGCGGTCAGGATGAATCCATGCGGTGTCCGGCGAACGTACAGCACCATTAGGCAAGGTAAATGCAGTGGAAGAACTGTATGCCCTTCCTCCGTTTTTTCTAGCCCAATACTTTACATCTGCGATGGCATCGCCTTCTTGTTCACCGGAGTCAGTGTTAACAGGTGGCGTAACAATTATATTTCGGTCTTTATCACGCTCAATACGCATGACTTTATTTGCCATGCAAAAACGGAAAAACTCCTCATCCGTCATATTATTCGAGATGATTTGGAAAGCATGTTGCGTCTCTAATTGTAATTGTAACATATTTGAGAAAGTTACGGTTTTACGTGATAGTTGGTAAGTTACGAAGTTTTCTAAATAAAAACAAACTTGCCTTGCATTTCGAACAGGTAGAGAAAATTCATGAATTTTCTCTACGTGTTCGGGCAGCGGGCTACTCTGCACGCTGCCGCAGCAAGGCTTCTATCTTGCCCAATCGCGCCTCCAAATCCGCATGTTGCGCTCGTAAGGCTTTGTTTTCTGCCTCCAACTCCTGCACTGCCTTCACCAATGGCACGACAAACTCCGCATAGCGCAAACTGTACCGTAATTGTATATGAATAAGTTAGGCTATTCGTTGAAAATTTGTTAATTTGACCGAAACATTATTTACCAAAAATGAACGATTCAAGAGAAATAGACCAATTGCTTCGGGAAGCCCAAACTATCAGCGAAGCCTATAATATCGTAGCTGAAACAACAGGAGAAAGGTTCAATATTTTTTCTATACTAAATGTGGAAACGGATGAGGTGAAAACCCATTCGGGGTTCATTGCCGAGTTATTGGATGAAAAAGGCAGCCACGGACAGGGCACAATTTTTATGGAGAAATTCAATGAGTGTATTCCTATTGAAGATTTTGATATTGAAAACGGTTACGATGTAATTGTTGAACGTTATGCAGGAAAAGTGACAGAAGATAAAGGCGGTAGAATTGATATTTTTATTAAAAATAAACGTAGTGATTACATTTTAATTGAAAATAAAATATATGCCCAAGAACAAAATAAACAATTACTTAGATACCAAAATTCATTTCCCAATTCTACAATTCTCTATCTTACACTTCGTGGCGAAGAAAGCAAACAGACATCCTCTGATGAAGTAAATTATACACCAATTTCCTATCAAACAGACATCATAAATTGGTTGGAAATGTGCCAAAAAGAAGCTGTCGCCATTCCAATTTTACGGGAGACTATAACACAATATATCAACCTAATTAAGAAATTAACCGGACAAAATTTAAATAAAAAAATGAGCAACGAAATTATTGAGAGAATTTTGAGAAATGAGGAAAGTATGGAGGCTTACAGGGGATTATTTAATTCAAGAAAAGACTTAGAAGAAAGAATAAGAAGGAGTTTTTGTCAAAGGTTGCCAAAAATCGCAGAACAGCATAAGTTGGAATTAGAAATTAAAGGGAAAGAAGAAATTGTTAGTGGAATTGGGAGAAATTTACCCGCATTTAAATTTCATAATGAAAAACTAAAAGCCCTCAATCTCAAATTCATTTTCCGTTTTCAAGAACCCAAACTCAGGAAGCCTATCATCGGATTACAATACATCGAAAAGCCTGCAAATCAACTTCCTCAATACGATGAGATTAGAGAGAGGTTTGATATTGAATTTGGAAATAGCGACAAAACATCGACGAACTTTTTATGTTATCTTGATTACCAACCTAATGTTGGTTGGGAAGCACTTAGAACATTAAAACGTATTCATTTCGGAGAATTTGAAGAAGACCTAAATAGCAAAATCAAAAAAGTGCTAAAAATTATCAAGGAAGCCACAAATCCTGATTTGTAAAGAAAAATATTTTATTTATGCCTTTTCATCCACTTCAACTCAAATTCAAAACCCTTCATCACATCCTCACCAGTCAATGTACGGTCAAAACCTTCAAGTACCTCAACACCGCCGTTTTCACGATAAATGTAGGTTGTTGCTGTTTTCGGGTCAATGAGCCACGCAAGGCGGACACCGTTTTCTATCCACTCCAACATTTTGTCTTTCACTACTTTAAGTCTATCGCTTTTTGAGCGTACCTCAACCACAAAATCCGGTACAAGGGCAGCGAATTTCCACATTTCATCCTCTGGCATTGCAGCATAGCGTTCGGGGCTGACCCACGAGGCGTCGGGCGAACGCACAGCTCCCGAAGGTAACGTATATCCTGCAGAGGCATTGAAGGCTTCTCCGCCATTTTTTCTTGCCCACATATCTATGTCTGAACTGATAGTGATTTCGTTTTTACTGGAGCCAAGATGAACAGGAGGCATAACGATAATATTTCGGTCTTTATCACGCTCAATACGCATGTGTTTATTAGCCATACAAAATTGAAGGAACTGTTCGTCCGTCATGTCATTCGGAACGACCTTTAAAGTGTATTGCGTATCTAATTCTAATTGTATCATATTGAATGGAATTTACGATTTTCCAATATATAGGTAAGTTACGAAGTTTTCTAAAGAATTACAAACTTGCCTTGCATTTCGAACACGTAGAGAAAATTCATGAATTTTCTCTACGTGTTCGGGCATAGTGCCAAGACCGGGCAGATTCTGAATCGGGGTTCAGAATGACGTTTTGTTTTTTGGGCGTTATCCTTCGTAGGGACAAGGCATGCCTTGTCCCTACGAAGGAAGATTTTTGGTCGTCTATCAATTCAACAAAGCATCCGTCTCCAAGTAACCCCCAACTTCATTTCCAATCTCAATCAGTCCTTCCACCACCGTCACGCGAATTGGTTTTTTGGTGTCCAGTTCGCCTTTGAGGATGTTTCGGGCGAGGCGGTTGACGATGCGTTTTTGGAGGATGCGCTTGAGGGGGCGTGCGCCGTATTCGGGTTCGTAGCCTACTTCGGCGACCTTGCGAATGGCGGATTCATCTATCACGACCTCCAAGCCTTGTTCGGTAAACATCTTCATCAATTGCCCGACCTGTATGCTGACGATTTCGCGCATATCCGCCTTTGTGAGCGGACGAAACATAATCACATCATCAATGCGATTTAGAAATTCCGGGCGAACGGTTTGTTTGAGCAGCGTCATCACGTCCTCTTCGGCGGCAAAGCTGGCGGCTTCGAGTTCAGCACCGCTTTTTCCGGTCAATTTACGGTGGATAATCTCCGAACCGATATTGGAAGTCATAATGATGATGGTGTTTTTGAAATTGACCATTCGACCTTTATTGTCGGTCAATCGTCCATCGTCCAGCACTTGCAGCAGCACATTAAATGTGTCGGGATGCGCTTTTTCGATTTCATCTAATAGGACAATTGAATACGGTTTGCGGCGCACGGCTTCCGTTAATTGTCCGCCTTCATCGTAGCCCACGTAGCCCGGAGGCGCACCCACAAGGCGGGCAACGGAGTGTTTTTCCTGATATTCCGACATATCAATCCGCACAATCGCATTTTCGTCATTGAAAAGATAATCGGCGAGCGACTTGGCGAGTTCGGTTTTGCCAACGCCCGTTGTTCCCAAAAAGAGGAAGGAACCAATCGGCTTTTTCGTGTCTTGAAACCCCAAACGACTACGGCGCACGGCATCCGCAACGGCTTCGAGGGCGTGGTCTTGCCCGACGACTTTTTGGTGCAAATGTTCTTCCATCGTAGCGAGTTTGTCGCGCTCGCTGGATAGCATTTTATTGACCGGAATACCCGTCCATTTGGCAACGATTTCGGCGATGTCTTCCGCTGTCACGACTTCACGCAACATTTTGCTATCTGATTGTTTTTCAGTTAATTGTACTTCTAAATCTTCGATATTTTGTTTTTCTTCCTCAATCTTTCCGTAACGCAATTCGGCTACACGTCCGTAGTCGCCTGTGCGCTCGGCTTGCTCGGCTTCGAGCTTGTATTGCTCTATATTATTGCGGCTTTTTTGGACGGCTTCTACCAAGTCTTTCTCCGAACGCCACTTGGCAGTCAGCTCGTCTTTTTCTTCTGTGAGATTGGCTAATTTTTCATTTAATTTCGCCAATTTTTCTTCGTCATTTTCTCGTTTGATGGCTTCGCGTTCGATTTCGAGCTGCATGACACGGCGTTCCAATTCGTCCAATTCTTCGGGCATTGAGTTCATTTCCAAACGCAGTTTTGCGGATGCTTCGTCTATCAAATCAATGGCTTTATCGGGTAGAAATCTATCTGAAATATAACGGTTTGACAACTGTACGGAAGCGATAACTGCTTCATCCATTATCGTAACTTTATGGTAGGTTTCGTAGCGTTCTTTTATTCCCCGTAAAATAGAAATGGCGTCTGCTTCGTCGGGTTCGTCTATCATCACTTTCTGAAAACGACGCGCCAATGCTTTATCTTTTTCAAAATATTTTTGATACTCATCCAATGTCGTTGCACCTACCGCACGGAGTTCGCCACGAGCGAGGGCGGGTTTGAGGATGTTGGCGGCATCCATTGCGCCTTCGGCATTTCCTGCGCCTATGAGCGTGTGTATTTCGTCGATAAATAAAATTATCTGACCATCTGCTTCCGTGACTTCTTTGACGACAGCTTTGAGACGTTCTTCAAATTCGCCACGATATTTCGCCCCTGCCATGAGTGCGCCCATATCGAGCGCGAAAATGGTTTTATCTTGAATATTGTCGGGTACATCTTGGTCGATGATGCGACGGGCGATGCCTTCAGCGATTGCCGTTTTACCAACGCCGGGTTCGCCGACGAGGATGGGATTGTTTTTTGTTTTACGAGAAAGAATGTGCAGCACGCGGCGGATTTCCTCGTCGCGCCCGATGACGGGGTCGAGTTTTCCGTTGATAGCCAACTCATTCAGGTTGCGGGCGTAACGGGGTAGGGCGTTGAAGGTTGACTCTGCGTTTGGGCTGTTTGCACTGCCGCCTTTGCGTAGTAATTCGATGGTTTTGATGAGGTTTTTTTCGCTCAATCCTTGATTGCGGAGCAGCTTGGCGGTGCTGTCATTGGTAGCAAGTAAACCCAAAAGTAGGTGTTCGACGGATACATATTCGTCTTTAAATTTGGGTAAAAAAGACTGCGCTTTGAGTATAGCTTGCTGACCGCTATTGGACATTTGCACGCCTCCCGCACCTGTTACTTTAGGGAGTTTGTCGAGACTATTATCCAATTCTTGTGTCAATTGGTTGGTATTGACGTTATTTTTTTTGAGTAGATGCGGAACGAGGTTGTCGTCGGTCTGCAATAAGCCTTTCAATAGGTGGGGCGTATCAATGACCTGATGTTGCAAACCTGCGGCAATTTGCTGCGCTTGCTGTATCGTTTCCTGTGACTTTATAGTGAAATTATTGAAATTCATATTTATTAACGGTGGACGGTAGACGGCTTACGGTGGACGGTTTTTCAATTTCGTAGAGAAAATTCATGAATTTACTCTACGAAATGTCTGTCATATTTTTACCGTAAAATTATCTACGTCTTTATTTTTTAATTTAAATTTTGTTGATGACTATTTCTCATCAAATGGTATTCCGACTGTTTTAATATAGACATTTTGTAGGTAAAATGCGAGAGCGACTGACATTGTTACCGAATTTTAATTAAAAGTAAGACAAAATGACATAAATCTGTTGTAGGTTCTGATCTTTTAGTATGAAAATATAAGGGAAGGAACACGTCTAATTTGGAATTGGGTGCGAGACAAATTTTTAGTTTTGGAGAAATCCTTCGCCTACCCTAGCCCTTAAAGGGGCTGGGAGCATCTTCACACATAGCCTAGTTGTGGGAGGAATCTCCTTTAGGGATTGGGGGTATGCGTTGAAAATTTGTCCTGCACCCTTTGGAATTTGAGTTTCTTTCGCTTACCAAAAAAAGGGCATAGCCTCTGAGAAGACTACGCCCTATGTTGGATTGAATTGAATACTTCTATAACAAAAGGTTAATATTAATTGTTGTCACTATTTCCTTGGTTTTCAATTTCTTTTGTCATTTTTGCCAATAAATCGGTCACATATTCGGCATCATCGCTATCCAGTATTTCTATAAAGCGATTTGCCAATTCGGGCGAAACATCGGGTAGGGGAGTGGACATGCGATTGAGCGTATAGTGGTATAAATCTTCGAGTGCAGAAAAGTCCATATTTGCATCCCATTCATAGCTGTCGGCTAAGGTTTTGCTTGTTTCTCGCTTGTCTGCTACAAGATCAACTATCCACTGCACGAGTGCTTCCGAATTTGAGATTTCGCTATTGACGATAATTTCCTGATGAGTAGCGGCTTTTTTATTGGCTAAATTTTTCTTTGCAAAAACATATTGCATGAACGTAAACGGAATCGCCAACGTCAGCAAAATCAAAGCGGCAAATCGCGCAAATTTTACCACGATAGCATAACGACGAATGCCATTTTCTTTCGCTTCAAATCGCGATTTGAGCTGCATGTTGCGATAATCACGCATCACTTCTAAGCCACGAATGTAATGCTCTACTTGGTCGGCAAACATCGTGTCCATCAGCATACGCGCCTCGAAAGCCGCTCGTGCCTCTGTGTCGAGGCGGTCATAATAATAATCTTCCACGAATTGTTCAAATTGAATTTTAATCATTGTTTTCGTGATTCGTTCACTCGTTTATTCGTTATTCGTTATTCGTTATTCGTTATTCGTTATTCGTTATTCGTTGACTTGTTTATTCGTTATTTGTTATTCGTTGACTTGTTATTCGTATAGCTGCGAATAAACGAATAACGAATAAACGAATAACGAGTCAACGAATAATGAATAAACAAATTTACTTAAATAAGTATGTTCTAAGTGGTTCGTTTTCTTGTAGCAACATATTTAATTCTTTCATTGCGCGACTTTTATAATTTCGCGCAACTTGTGCATTTTTCAAGCCCATTCGGGTGGCAATTTCTTTCATATCATGCCCCTGCATCCAGAGCAGGAGTATTTTTTGATGACTTTCTTTGAGTCGCCCAACAACAGATTTTACGAAATGCCCGCGTTCATCATTTAGTGTGCCGAGCCAGGGGTCGCTGGTGGGAACTTCGTAGTCCACTGCCATTTCTTTGAGGGCTTCTCCTTCGCGTATTTTTTTATTGAACTTCTTGTACCACAGTTTTTTACCAATAGAAAATAAATAAGTTTTAATATTAGATTCGCCTTTGAACGCCCCGCATTCGATATTATTCACCAATATGATAACCGTGTCCTGAAAAACATCCAGCGCATCTTCTTTTTCACCATTTCTCAAATGAACAAAACGAATAAAATTATCTCTATATTGGTCATACAAATAATCTATCGCCTGGCTTCCTTCTGCTCCACCCGTGCGTATCGCTGCTACGATACTTTCTGTTGTGTGCTTTTTTCGTCTAAACATAATATCTTCATTTTCATAAGGAAATTCATCATCCGATTTCTTCAAATTTACAAAGAAAATTAGACAAATGGTATTTATACGTATAATAGACTTTATTTAGAAATATTTTGTATGCAGCTAACATTGTCTTTTTCCGATACTCTTCTCCTATTTTTCGCTCCGTACCGTAGGGCATGCAGCTCAAAATGGGGCTCGATTATCGAAAAAATACAAAATTCCATGCATACAAAATATTCCTAAATAAAGTCTAATAAACGACTGATAAAATGAGTAAACAAGTAAATAAAAATCTGATAATCAGTGAAGTATTTACTCATATAGTCATTTTCTTGATCCCCTATTAGACTTACTTATAGTTTAAAAATTAGACAACATTAGCACTTTGAAATTACTAAGATATAGTTCTTATAAATTAAAAAACGTAACCAAAGTGAACTGTTTTAGCCTGTTATTAGGATTATATTCTTAGGGATGAAAAAACAATAAACGTTACACCTTGACTTGTTCTTTCTCCTTTATACTTCATCAAATTCTTCTTAAATAACCCGTTATTCGCGTCAAATTTGGTAAAGTATAAAGGAAAAAGAACAAGTCGAGAATATGCATTTATTTTTTTCGTCTTCCCTAAATAAAAACGATTTTTGAAATCGTATCACGTTTCCTTTGGAATAAATAAAATCTTTCCTAATTTAGCCAACGAGATAAGAGAGGTGAGACACGAGAGATGTGAGACACAGTTTCCACCTAATTCTCTCTCGTCTCTCGTCTCCACTCTCTCGTCTAAAACAATCTTATGACTAAATCAGAAGCTAAAGCAAAAAGAAAAGCCCACGCACAAAAAAAGAAAGTTGTTGCACAGAAAGATGCTCGGAAGTTTACCTACATAGTCATTGGTATAGCGGTCGTTTTATTACTGTTTTTATACCTTATTTTTAGGTCGCAGTTTACGTAGAATCAGTGAGTGAATGAATAAAAATGTGATAAGTGAAAAGAACAAGTCGAGAATATACATTTATTTTGTTCCTGATACTTATCGCATTGCAGCATTAAAAAACATTCACTCATTCAAAATTCATTCATTCACTTAGAAGTATCCAATAACTTTCTGCGCTTACGTGGTCGAGTGCGATACCTTTTATATTGATGCTTGAAAGGGTGTCGCCTGTTGCGGCAAAATCTTGTTTAAGTATCGTTTTCCATTCATCACCTACAATAACTGTGTAGGGTTCGGGTGAGCGTAGCTTATTTGCGACCTCCTTTATGTCGTCGTAATAATAGCGGTATTTGAAATGCTGCGATAAATAAAACGGAATACTCGGAATTGGTGAAATATCGTTGCCCATGAGGATAGTCGTGCCTTCGGGCGAGGCTTCCTGTGCTGCTTGTGCCAATCGTTTGGGCGCATCTCGGAGTGGTTCTACGTGCGGCAGTAGTATCAGCCATGTCAATGTCGTAAACAACAAGCCCGTCAAAATCAAACCGCCAAGACCATACACATATCGTCTTGCAAACGTCAGCGTCCCGGAAATAAAACTAAGCGGCCACAACAAAAACATCATAAAAATCACTTGCACCGATGTTTCGCGCCCAGTGAGGATGAACGCCGTGTAAATCATACCTACCGCCAAGGTGAAAAACAGCAAAACAAAAAACACACTGCCGCCTGATGCCCATTTTTTATAAGGATAATTTTCTTTATTAATATTTAATAATTGACGAGCAATTAAAATCGCTACCGCAGGCAATGCACCGAGTGCATAAGTGGGGAGTTTGCTGGGTAAAATCTCATAGAACAACCAACCAAATACCAACCATCCTGCCAACATCAGCGTACTTCCTTCTCGCTCGCGCACCCGTCGAATAATGTCCCAAAATGCCGCAGGAAGCACGGGCAAAAACACAAAAAACGACAGCACATAAACCAGTAAGTAATAACCCGGAGGACCGGTTTGCCCCAAAACTGAACCGCCTACCCGCTTGAAGATATAAAAATCCAATAGCCAAGTCACGAAGCCCGGATCGCGTTGCCAAGCCACATATCCCCAAGCCAATAAAGGCAACATAGCCACAGGCAAAAATAGCCAAGGATGCGTCCCGATGAGCCGTTTGCGCTGCGGATGAAATGCCGTTAAGAACAACCAAAGTCCACCCGTCAAAATCAAAATTGGCGGACCTTTGAGCAGCAAACCAAGCGAGATACCCAACCAAAACAACACATTCCACCGCCATGCGGGCGCAGACATATACGCACACAAGGACAGCACCGACAAAGTCTGACAAAATAATAGCGAACTATCTACGACGGCGATTTTAGCGATATTTGGCAAAAAAAGCGAAGCCATTAACACTAGACAAGCCGTCAGCACGGTATCGCGTCCAAATGTTTTTCTTCCGATAAAAAATAATACAAATAATGTCCCCAAAATCGCCAGTACACTCGGCAGTCGCGTTGCAAACTCATTGATACCAAAGAGTTTATACGACAAGGCTATCGTCCAAAAATGAAGTGGCGGTTTGCGGTGTATTTCCGACCATTCAAATTGCGGAATCCACCAATCGCCCGTCTCCAACATCTGCACCGCGAAGCCCGCATAAGCCGCTTCGTCCTCGTCCCATAGCATCGCCGTGCCGTTCATCACGAATAAGTTGAACAGAAAAATGACCACGACTGCTGCCAAAAACCAGCGATTTTTTAATAAGATTTGCATGGGGCAAAGGTAGGGAAGTTTAAGTTTAAGTTTAAGATTAAGTTTAAACTAAATCGAAGTATGATGAGGTTTCTGTTAGACTTTGGTAAGCTGTTGACGTTCAATGGATTCATCGTATTGTTTCTGTCGGTTTAGCCAAAAGTGGGCAGGTATTCCAAGTGCCTTGTCGAAAGCTTCAGCGAGTTCGGGCGTTATTCTGCCTTCTTCTTTTTCCATTACAATATCAATAATTACATCCTCATTTACACCGATTTGTTCAGCGAAATCTTTGGATGACATATCCAATTCTTGCAATTTTTCTGCAAGCGTATCTCCCGGATGACTTATTGTTTGGGGAATATATTTTACTCCGCGAATTGCTTGTTTTTTATCAATAAACTCGCTATAACGTTTCTGTTTTCTTATCCAAAAGGCAGCAGGAATTTTAAGGACTTTTTCAAAGGCTTCGGCGAGTTCAGGCGTTATAATACCTCTTTCCTCAACTATATCCACCACAATATTTTCCTCAAAACCGATTTGCTTGGCAAAGTCTTGTGGTGATATATCAAGCTCCTCTAATTTTTCTGAAAGTGTACTACCGGGGTGAAAGACGACTGTTGAAACGTATTTTACTCCTCGAATTGGCATAATTATAAATTTCAATGATAGTCAGTAATTTCGGTAATTTCAACACCTTTTATGGTTCTGCTGAAATAAGGATATTTTTAAATTATTTTATAATAAAAAATATTTATAAATAATTCATTTTTAATAATAAATAAATTACAAAATAATTTTAATTAATT
>Ga0209295_1000833_pt1 | contig 12359 bp, 12 predicted proteins | sample Porto_5metaG_FD_187428 | JGI IMG/M metagenome (GOLD analysis project Ga0209295, IMG submission 187428) | Marine algal microbial communities from Porto, Portugal - Porto_5 metaG (SPAdes) (version 2) | ecosystem: Host-associated > Algae > Red algae > Unclassified | place: Portugal: Porto... | reverse complement strand
TAAAAACGGACCTTAAACATACTACTAAAAGCGAAAAACTATTTCAAAAGAAATATTCTAAAGTGTTATGGCTGGCTTTCTTTATCGCATTTTTCAATCAGCTTTCGGGTATTAACTTTGTACTGTACTATGCTCCTGAAATACTAGAACAGGCAGGGCTGGGAGGCAAGGAGTCACTATTCAATTCTATTGCCATTGGTATTGTAAATCTCGTATTCACCTTTATTGGAATACGCTTGTTAGATAAATTGGGCAGGCGCCAATTGATTATCATTGGGTCTATAGGTTACATTATAAGTTTGGTTATGGTAGGACTCTGTTTTCAGTTGGATTTAGGGTCCACCCTAACACTAACCTTCATCTGTACATTTGTTGCTTCTCATGCCATTGGCCAAGGTGCAGTAATCTGGGTGTTTATCTCAGAGATATTCCCAAACAGCGTTCGCGCTTACGGACAATCTTGGGGTGTTAGCGTTCATTGGGTATTTGCAGCGATTATTACACTAATTACGCCGTTTTTCTTGGATGCTACGGAAGGAGTATTAAAAGACCAAGTGTGGTATATCTACTACTTCTTCTGCGCCATGATGGTATTGCAACTTATTTGGGCACTTACCAAAATGCCCGAAACCAAAGGGGTTTCTTTAGAGGAATTGAGTAAGGAGCTTGTGAAGGAATAACATATTAAACAGACAAAAAACTTTTACCCAATTTTATATCTTCGACCAGATCTTTAATTTTCGTTTCCTGAAACTTTTTCAGGAAATCATTTTTTGAATCACTGACTAAATTGTGCAATGGACAATGATGGCTTGCATCACAATTATGTAATGTTAGAATACACTTTTTTATTCTGTGTTCACCATCTATTGCAGTTACAATATCTATTAAAAATTGATTTTTCTCATCATCGGTAAGATAAAATCCGCCTTTAGGACCACGAACAGATGAGATTAAATTTTCCTTAGTTAACGCTTGCATTAATTTAGATAGGTAAGCCTTTGGCACACCTGTATTATGGCTTAAGTCCTTAGCCAATATCTTATGCTCTTCAGAAGAATTTGTTCCCAAATATATAACGGCTATAAGCGCATATTTAGCAGAGTTAGAAATCATAAATATGGTTTCCTCAAATTTAAAAATCTTTAATTTAAAACTAATCAAATAATTAAAGACTTTTTTATCCTTAATATGATATATGTCATATATAATCAGGTTCATGACATATACATTTGTGGTATTAATTAGATAAATATCTATACTATGAAAAACATTCTAAAAAGTATAACAGTAATTTTTACCCTACTCCTAATTGGTTGCGGTAGTAAAGAGGAAAAAAAGAAAGAAGGATTTAGTGTAACCCGTGAAAAAGCTAAAACAGAGAAACCTGCAGAAGCTACGACAACTAATACCGTAGCTGCATCAGAACGTGTAGATTTAGATAACAAAGGCGTAGGTCCTATCACATCTGTAACATTAGCGCCAGATATTGATGCGGCTTTGGCTAAGAAAGGTGAAGAAGTATACACCCAAATGTGTTTGGCATGTCACCGTACAGACAAAAAATTTATTGGTCCTGCACCAACGGATATCCTAGAAAGACGTAGCCCAGAATGGGTAATGAACATGATTCTGAACCCAGAAGTTATGGTTAAAGAAGATCCATTAGCTAAAGACCTTATGGCAGAATTTAATGGTGCACCAATGTCTAACCAAGGGTTAAACGAAGAACAAGCCAGAAGTATATTAGAGTTTTTTAGAACACTGAACTAACAGTTATTAATACAATTAAAGCATTAATAAAAAATGATAACCATAAAAATAATTCCAATGAAAAAATATTCCACTTACCTAGCTTCGATGCTGGGGTCGTTTTTAGTACTATCCGGTTGTGGAAACCAAGATGGTAAAAGCACTTCTAACGGAGCACTTGCTTCTAACAATGCAGAAAAGGTCTATGTAGCCCCTGGTGAACAAGATGAATTTTATGCCTTTATGTCTGGTGGGTATAGCGGTAACCTGACGGTTTATGGCTTGCCATCTGGACGTATGTTCAAGGAGATCCCTGTCTTTTCACAATTTCCAACATCCGGTTACGGCTATTCAGAAGAAACTAAACCAATGCTTAATACCTCTTTTGGTTTTATTCCAGGGGATGATTCTCACCACCCGGATATTTCACAAACTAATGGAGAACTAGATGGTAGATGGCTATTTATTAATGGTAACAACACACCACGTATTGCTAGAATCGATTTAAAAACATTTGAAACTGCCGAAATTATAGAAGTACCTAATAGTGCCGGCAACCACAGTTCTTCTTACATCACCGAAAATACAGAATATGTAGTGGCAGGTACCCGTTTTTCTGTACCTATACCTCAAAGAGATATGCCAATTAAAGACTATAAAGGTAATTTTAAAGGGTCACTTTCATTTATTAGTGTTGATCCTGAAGATGGTAGAATGGATCTTAAATTTCAATTAGTAATGCCAGGATTCAACTATGATCTATCTCACCCTGGTCGAGGTAAATCTCACGGATGGTTCTTTTTTACAACCTACAATACTGAAGAAGCTAATTCATTATTAGAAGTTAACGCATCGCAAAATGACAAAGATTTTATTGCAGCTGTAAATTGGAAAAAGATTGAAGAATATATTGAAAACGGAGGGGGTACACTAATGCCTACCAACTATGCACATAACGTTTATAGTGATGAGACACATAGTGCTACATCAACTATGAAGAAAGAAGTTTTGACCATAGACCCTACTAAGGTTCCTGGTGCTATTTACTTTTTACCAACTCCAAAATCACCTCACGGTGTTGATGTTGACCCTACTGGAAGCTATATAATAGGTAACGGTAAACTTTCTGCTGATCTTACGATTCACTCGTTCGATAATATGATTGCTGCAATTGAGGGCAAAAAATTTGACGGTGAGGCTTATGGTATTCCAATTTTAAAATTTGACGATATTCTAGGAGGAATTGTTAAAAGTGGAGGTTTAGGACCATTACATACTGAATTTGATGGAAAAGGATTTGGTTATACCACATTCTTTATTTCTTCTGAAGTCGTAAAATGGAAAGTAGGTACTTGGGAAGTTATTGACAGAAAACCAACCTATTACTCTGTAGGTCACGGTATGATTCCTGGCGGTAACTCTAGAAAACCATTTGGCAAGTATTTTGTTTCTATGAACAAGATTACTAAAGACAGATATCTGCCAACAGGTCCAGAATTAGAGCACTCTGCACAGTTGTACGATATTTCAGGTGATAAGATGGAGCTTATTTATGATTTTCCAACTCACGGTGAACCACACTATGCGGCAGCTATACCTGCCTCTATTTTGGCTCCTAAATCACAGAAAATCTACAAGCTTTCTGATAACGAACATCCAAATGCCGTAAAAAGTATTCCAGAAGCTAGAGTGGAGAGAGATGGCAACACAGTTCATGTATATATGGCAATGATACGTAGTCACTTTACACCAGATAATATTGAAGGTATAAAGGTTGGTGACAAGGTATATTTCCACATAACCAATCACGAGCAAGATTTTGATGTTCCACATGGCTTTATGATGATCGGTGCTACCAATTCTGGATTATTAATTATGCCAGGACAAACCAAAACTACTGTTTGGGAACCGAAACAAGAAGGTGTATGGCCATTTTACTGTACAGATTTCTGTTCTGCTCTGCACCAGGAAATGCAAGGTTATATAAGAGTTTCTCCAGCTAATTCTAACATTGACCTTTCATGGTCCGTAGGCGAATAAGTTAAGAGAATTATAGTTGTTCATTTCAAAAGCAGGCCGTTTAAATGGCCGGTCTGCTTTTTAAAATACTAACAGCGTATTCTATAAAAATTAATCGTTAAGATAAGGTAAGATGAAAAGGGCTAGCATAATAATGATATTGGGTTCACTTTGTTTATTGGGGTTGTTCTTATTTCCGTTATGGAACATTATGCTTGGAGCTCCGCAATATCCTGATCCATTAGGTATGAATATACATATTACAGGTATTCAAGGAGTCTCTGAATTCGACCTTCAAAACATAGATGGTCTTAACCACTATATTGGTATGAAAACTATTCCAAAAGATGATGAAATGTGGGAATTCAATGTTTTTCCTAACGTTATTATAGGTATGGTGGTTTTAGGTGTAGTATTAGGCATTTGGGGTTTCATTGGTAAAATTGATTATAAATATTTCTTAGGTTGGTTTCTATTAATGTCTTTCTTAGGAATATTAGGTATGTACGACTTTAATCTTTGGTTAAGTGATTATGGTTCAAATTTAGATCCACATGCCATTATCAAAGTGATTAATGATGACGGTACCCCTATGACCTATAAACCGCCACTTTTAGGATATAAAAAATTATTGAATTTTGATGTTAGTTCAATGCCGGCAACCGGTGCATGGCTAATGTTTGTAGGTATGACACTCACCCTTGTAGCTTTTTATTTAGGATGGAGAAGTCATAAAAATGGAATCACATAAATTTAACTAAACAACCTGTACCATGAAAAATTATTTCATTCTCTTTGCTTTGCTTTGCTTTATGTTAATTGGATGTAACTCTAGCCCTAAAGCTATTGCTTATGGATCAGACGGATGTCACTTCTGTAGCATGACAATTGTAGACAAGCAACACGCTGCACAATTCATGACCAAAAAGGGTAGGACCTATTCGTTTGATGCGACAGAGTGTATGCTTAACCATTTAAAGGATATTGATATGGCTACCATTGCGCAATACTCGGTAAACGATTATGATGAACCAGGTGAGTTAATAGATGCTACCAAAGCCACTTATTTGATCAGTAAAAACATACCAAGCCCTATGGGCGAATATCTTAGCGCATTTGGCAATCTAGAAGCTGCCAATAAAACTAAAGAAGAAAACGGTGGCGAATTATTTACTTGGGATCAACTACAAACAAAATTCAATGTAGCCCAACATTAAATATTACGGCAAGAGTATGCCTTACTAACTCTTATACACCTGCAGTAATTTTTGTAGAATCTTAAGTTCTGTCTAATCACATCATAAAAAAATAGTAATTCTCTTAACAAGGATATAGTTAAGGGTATAATAGCTATTGGTTCACTCTAACCTAAAAAATTAAAAATGAGAAGTAAACATATTAACATTATAACCCTTGTACTGCTATTATGCAGCCAAATAACACTTTCTCAAACAAACTCTTGTGCTCATTGTAATATGATTATTAAAGATGATGCTTTCAAGGCTAAAATAGAAACTGAATCAGGGAACACCTTACATCTTGGTGCTATAGAATGTTTGGTAAATTACATTACCCCCAAAGATAAAAATACCTTTAGGTCGCTATATGTTACAGATTATGACCAGCAACAATATATCAATGCCAAATCTGCTTTTTATTTAAAGAGCGATGCCATAAAAAGTCCTATGGGTGCTAACCTTTCTGCATATAGCACTTTAGAAGCAGCTACGCTAAAACAAAAAGAAAATGATGGTGAGGTATTTACTTGGTTACAATTAAGAGAACGCTTTGTTTCATCTGGTATGGGTGCCACGAACCATACCCATCATCATAGTGCCAATTCTTATGCTCCTGTAGGTGTTATGGGAGATCATTTGCACCCTAAAGGAGGGCTTATGGTATCATTACGTTATATGAACATGAATATGGAAGGCAATCGAGAAGGAAGCGATAAAATCTCTGACGATGCTATCTACGAAAAATATATGGTAGCTCCGCAAGAAATGACCATGCAAATGTTTATGCTAGGTGTTATGTACGCGCCGTCAGAAAAGCTAACTTTAATATTAATGCAAAATTATATATCAAAAGATATGGATCTTACCATGCAAATGACCATGGATAACGGCATGCCTATGCGTACAGATTTTTCTACAGCTTCTTCTGGTATGGGCGACTTAAAAGCCGGGTTTTTATACGGTCTCATTTCTCATGAAAAATTTTCATTACATTCCAATTTCACCTTAAACATTCCGGTTGGCGACATTGAAAATAGAGACACCACTCCTATGATGGTAGATGCAAAATTACCTTACGCCATGCAATTAGGTTCAGGTACTTTTGACGTTACTTTAGGTGGTACCCTAAAAGGTAATATAAATGATTTTACATGGGGCGTTCAACCTCTTGCTACTATTAGAACTGGCGAAAACAGTGAAGATTACCGCTTTGGCAATCTTTACGAACTAAACAGTTGGTTAGGGTATGGATTCTCTAAAACCATCAGCACCTCTTTACGTATTAGCGGTAGCACAGAAGATGAAATACATAATGCAGATCCAGAACTGAACCCTATGATGGTTACTACGGCAGACACCAACAATTATGGTGGTGAAATTGTAAGGGGTGCCTTAGGCGTAAATGTACTTTTACTAAAAAATAAGCTCGTTTTAAGTGCCGAAGTAGTATCACCATTGTACCAAAATTATAACGGTATATTCATGAACGAAAAAACCACCATGAACGCGGCTATTAAATACACCATTCTGTAAATCTTTACCATGATGAAACTAGTGTCTTTATTCATTTTAATTCTATCCCTTTTTCAAGGGGTCTCACAAGAACCCAAAAGGGTTACCGTATGTGAAACCTGTGAATTAAAATCTATTTCAAAAGCTATTGAAATAGCTGCCGATCACGACACTATTGTGGTAAAAAAAGGAACATACAAAGAATTTAATATTCTAGTGGATAAACCCTTAACGATAATTGGAGAAAACTACCCGGTGATAGATGGGGAAGACAAAGGAGAAATTATTCGTATAGTGTCTGATAATGTTACTATAGACGGACTCTTCATTATCAATGTAGGTACAAGTTACACATCAGACTATGCCGCCATACGTGTTGTTAAAAGCGAACATTTTGTCATACAGAACGTGGTACTTGAAAAGTTGTTTTTTGGTATTTACCTAGAAAAATCTAATTACGGCAAAGTATACCATAACAAGATCATTGGTGATGCCGTTGACGAATACAATTCTGGTAACGGTATACAATTGTGGTATTCCAAACATGTAGAAGTAGAGAAGAATATTGTGCAACACGTACGCGACGGCATCTATCTAGAATTTTCAGATGATATTACCATTAAAGAAAATACCAGCACAGACAATCTTAGGTATGGGCTACACTTTATGTTCTCTAATGATGATGTATACCTAAATAACGTCTTTGAGAATAATGGTGCAGGTGTTGCCGTCATGTTTTCCAAACGCATAAAAATGATCGGTAATACCTTTAGAAAAAATTGGGGCACTGCCGCCTTCGGAATGCTATTAAAGGAAATTAACGATGCTGAAATTAGTGGTAATACCTTTGAAGAAAATACGATAGGTATTAATATTGAAGGATCTAATCGTATTGCATACAAAAACAATAATTTCATTAAAAATGGGTGGGCCATTAAAGTGCTAGGCGCTTGTTATACCAATACATTTAGTCAAAATAACTTTTTATACAATTCTTTTGATATATCCTACAACAGTAAATTAAACGATAACGTTTTTGACCAAAATTATTGGAGTGATTACACCGGTTATGATTTAGATAAAAACGGAATTGGAGATATTCCTTACAGACCGGTAAAATTGTTTTCATATATCGTTAATAAAACGCCGGAGACCATTGTACTACTGCGTAGTTTGTTTATGGATATTATAGATTTCTCAGAGAAAGTATCACCGGTATTTACACCAGATGATCTTTTAGATACCAACCCATTAATGAAAAAAGTGTTATGATCAAAATAGAGAACCTTCATAAAAAATTTGGTAAGAACGTTGTTCTTTCCGGACTTGACCTTGAGATTAAAAATGGTGGAATATTTGCCATTCTAGGTCCCAATGGATCGGGTAAAACAACATTGATCAAAAGTATTTTAGGTATGGTAGTGCCCAATAGCGGTCAAATATACCTTAATGGCGCTACCATTAAAAACGGTTGGAAATACCGAAAACAAATAGATTACTTACCGCAGATCGCCAATTTTCCCGGTAATTTAAAAGTGAAAGAACTTATACGTATGATCAAAGATCTGCGACAAATGCCAAGCAATGAAGAGGAACTTATTACTCAATTTAAATTAGAACCATTTTTAGACAAAAAACTTTCTACCCTTTCTGGGGGTACCAAACAAAAGGTAAATATTGTACTCTCTTTTATGTTTGAGAGTCCTTTACTAATATTAGATGAGCCTACAACAGGTCTTGATCCTGCTGCCTTGATCAATTTAAAAAAACTGATTATGCAAGAAAAGGAAAAGGGAAAGACCATTTTAATCACTTCTCACATTATGCAGTTTGTTGCCGAAATAGCAGACGAAATTGTGTATTTACTTGAAGGTAAAATCTACTTTAAGGGTAGTATTGAAGAATTAATGACAAAGACCCAACAAACTGATCTTGAACATGCCATAGCGGCCATAGCAACAACACCAGCCCATGTTTAAAATATTAAAATATAGTTTTTACGACCTCATTAGAAGCAGATGGAGCTACGTCTACTTTCTATTCTATCTCCTTTTAGGTTTTGTGTTACTGTTTTTGAACAATGATGTCTCTAAAGCGGTAATTACCCTCATGAACATCATTATTATTCTTGTACCGCTTATAGGTACCATATTTGGTGTCATGTATTTCTATAACTCTAAAGAATTTACAGAATTACTGTTAGCGCAACCCATAAAACGTTCTTCTATTTTCTTAGGGCAGTATTTAGGGGTAGCGGGATCACTGTCGTTAAGTTTAGTATTGGGCTTGGGTATACCCTTCGTGCTCTATGGTATTTTTAAAAGTGATGCCATATTCGATTTCTCCCTACTCTTGGTAACCGGCGCTTTTTTAACCATGATCTTTACTGCGCTATCGTTCAATATTTCTATATCTAACGAAAATAAAATTAAAGGCTTTGGGTATGCAGTGTTGCTATGGTTATTTATGGCGGTGATCTATGACGGTCTCTTTTTAATGTCATTGATCGTCTTCAAAGAATACCCGTTAGACAGCTTTTCTTTAGTGGCAACTATGTTCAACCCTATAGATTTATCACGCACGCTTATTCTTTTAAAATTGGATATCTCTGCTCTTTTAGGATACACTGGTGCGGTTTTCAAACAATTTTTTGGCACCAACACAGGTTTATTCGTGTCTTTGGGAACGCTCTTACTTTGGACAGTTTTACCTATTTGGCGATTAACAAGGATATCTAAGAAGAAAGATTTCTAAATTAGTGATTATAAAATGACCGAATAAATGCCACATCTTAAGAAACATGCCCAATTGGCCTTGTTATATTTTATTATAGCAGCGTTGTTGGGTTGTGTGCTTCGGTTTTTTAGAGTGTTCAATATACCGATCACCTATAAATATATTGTTCATGCCCATTCTCATATTGCATTGTTGGGCTGGGTTTATTTAGCACTTACTACTTTACTTTATAAGCTTTACTTAAGTAAGGCTGAAATTGACCAAAAATATAAACGTATATTCTGGTTTACACAGTTTACCTTAGTGGGTATGTTACTAACTTTTCCTTTTCAAGGGTATGCGTTATTTTCTATCATCTTCTCCACACTATTTTTATTCGCTAGTTATTGGTTCTCTTGGTTTTTTTATAAAGATCTACCTTCTAAATTTAAAAGCACAGCATCGGCAAAATGCGCAAAAGCCGCTTTGTTTTATTTGTTGATTTCTAGTATTGGTCCTTGGGCATTAGGTGGTATTATGAATACCCTTGGTGCTGAATCTGTATGGTATCGAATTGCTATTTATTTTTACTTGCATTTTTTATATAACGGATGGATGATTATGACCTTGGTAACCGTTTATCTTTTTATACTAGAAGAACATCGCATTGCTATTACTTCAAAAGCGTTTCAAAAGTTTTACCAGATGCTTAACGTGGGTATTGGCCTTTCCTTCTTTCTATCTACCTTATTCGCTAAACCTTCCATTTTCCTTTATATTTTAGGCGGATTGGGAGCTGCTTTTCAGCTTTGTGCATTTTATATCTTACTTAAGGCTTCCGGCAGTAAGTCTGTGATGATAGCACCTCTATTTTCTAAATTTCAAAATAAAACAATACAACTAACAGTGGTTTTATTGGGTATTAAAATGGTGATGCAACTTCTAAGCGCTATTCCTTATTTTGCTCAATTGGCCGTCACCTATTTAGATATGACCATAGGTTATTTACACCTTACATTTTTAGGCGTGGTCACTCTTTGTTTGTTTGTGTTCTTAGACTTTTTTGAATTACTACGTATAAAGAAGAGTTTTTTTCATTTGTATTTAGTGGGATTTGCCCTTACCGAAATATTAATTTTTTACAAGGGGATAACCGCATGGGCAGCTACAACATTATTTTCTGCCTACTACCCTAGCCTTGCCGTGGCAAGTCTACTTATTTTAATGGCTCTTATAGGTTTGTTAACTGTAAACTATTTTAGGGTAAGTTTAAGTAGCAAAAAGAAATTATCTAAAAACTAAGCTAATTCTTAATCATATCTTTAAAGAAAATATTTAATAACTCACTCGATCACTTGGCAAGGTTTCTGAAACACCTTTGTAGGTATAGTGAATATCTTTAGCTTCACCATTAAAATCTACTTGTCCGGTAGCTGATCTATCTTCTTCACCATTAAAACCCTCCATAGTTATTTCATAAGCTACCTCTCCATTTAAGTATGAACCTGCAAACGTACTTTCAAAACCAGAGAGATCAATGTTTTTTAGAATTATGCTATAGTTAACATCTATATAATCTCCACCAAAAAACAGATTAACGGTATAGGTTCTTTTATATGATCCTATAATTTTATCAGACTCTAAATCTATTGTATAATCTTCTAGAATCCTTCTTTCTAAAGGCTCAAATTCGTCTCTATTGTAACCTCCTTGCGGTACGTAATTCAATGCTCTGTAGTAGTCTATATACGGACTTGTTATAGTCAACGAAGACAGGTTTTCTTTATAATTCATATCGCCATAAAGCGCTACCAATGACTGATCGTATGAATAGTAAGGCTCTGGATCCGCAATACTAGGATAATTACCAAACTTAGCATTGTAATCCCTCTTTAAACCGTTCTGACCTGCAGATTCAGTATATGTAAAATCAACTGCACCATGATAGTAACTAATACCGCTAATGGTAGTATTTGGACATTCCTCAAGTATCTCATCTGCTGTTTTTAAACTAACGCCATAAAAGTCGAAAAAAACGGCGGATCCCTCCTCAATATAATGACTATCCGGATTGTTTGGTGCATAACTCTTTAGATTATAGGTACCTATTTCGCACGATTTTAAACGTACTGTTTCTCGGCTATCATCGGTAAGTCCACCTTCTGGATTAAAACCATTTACCAATTCATTTCTTACGTCACTTACCCTAAACCTAACCTTGTACAAATCTACCCAGTCATTAAAAACAAAATCTTCTAAACTATAAATTTGAGATAGTAGTATCGATTTCATTAACAAATCATTAGTCGCATCTGCCCCTGTATCTTCATTGGTATCAACATTAGATTCATCTTCTGTTTTGACCTCTGTTTCTATTTCCGTATCAGTATCTGTACCTGTACCAGAGTCACAACCCTGCAACAGAAATAGGAATAAAAAAACCGTTAAGAAGGAGCTATACTTTAAAGTATTTTTCATTTTTAAAATGCTTACACCAAATACTAAAATGGATATTTAATATCAAAGATAACTCATCTTTCAGTATCAATATCAAGACAACGTACTCAGTATTAGCTAAAAATAAAATCTTATAGAAGATTTGAAATTACATAACTACTGCATGTTTACCGGCAATTTCTTTTAAGAAAATATGAATGTAGTTTTATTTTTCTACTACTATACCCTTAAAGCATTCTTTACTATTGTATTTGTATCACTACTTAAAGGAACTGGTGAAGGAATAGATAACCTAAGCATCTACTTTAGGTCTCATAACCTCTTTTCTCAAGAAAAAGGCAATAGCAGCAAAAATGAAAAACAAAATCACTTTACCTGCTAGGTAACCAAAACCATATTCGGTAAGTCTACTAAAGTCAGATATTAGAATACTGGCAATATTGATCAACATAAAAAAAGCAAAAACTGCAGCAATATAAAAGATGATTTTCTTCATGATTTGGAAATAATAAAAAGGGAGTTTGCTATGCAATCTCCCCTTTTGTAACTCAATTATTTAGTAACTGTAGTAGTTGTCGGTGTATAGATACCGAAAGTAATAGCTGAAACCAAACCATTTACAAATGTTTGTTTAGTTGTAACTGTGTAGTTCTCTGCACCACCGGC
>Ga0209295_1000828_pt1 | contig 12413 bp, 5 predicted proteins | sample Porto_5metaG_FD_187428 | JGI IMG/M metagenome (GOLD analysis project Ga0209295, IMG submission 187428) | Marine algal microbial communities from Porto, Portugal - Porto_5 metaG (SPAdes) (version 2) | ecosystem: Host-associated > Algae > Red algae > Unclassified | place: Portugal: Porto... | reverse complement strand
GATATACTGTTGACCATCGTCCTCCGTAACCAAATACGTGTCATTAATGAGTCCGCTAGTCAAGGGTGACCATTTTAATGAATTTCCGTTAAGGTTGAATTCAATCAGTATTTTTTGGATGGATTCTGAGGTCATTGTTTCAATACAAGTTTTAATCTTTAAAGGTATTGAAATAGCTTCTATGGTTAATCTTAGTTAATATAACTTACTTTATTGTAAATTGGAAAACATCTGATTCTGAACTGTTAAAATTTTCATCAAATGTTCTAACCTTCCAATAATAGGTAGAGCCAAATATAATGTCGACTTCTATTTTCGTATTTACCGTACTTCCAATATTGTTCATTTCTCCTATTCTTGTTCCGAAAAAAATTTCATACTCTTTTATGTCATCATCTATATCTGCAGCTTGCCATTCTAAAATAACATAAGTATTATTAGTATTTAATATTTCATTATCAACGGGTGCAATAGCTTCAGCAGAAAAAGGTATATGGTTTACTACCCCTGGTGCTGCGTTGAAGAACTGAAAAACCTCACTAGTGGCCGTAGTTTCGCTTTCTGTAGATTTTGAAATAATATACCACTCATAGCTAGTGCCACGAGATAGAGTAATTTCTTTAGTATCATTTATAGACTCTTGGGTAATAACTATATCGGTTTCTAGATTTTTTAATATAAGTTCATATGAATCTGTGAATTCAGAAGAGTTCCAACGAAAAATAACATTACTTTCGGTTTCACTTAAAATAGTACCTTCGTTACATTCAGTATTATCTTCAGGAAAAATTAAGGTCGCTGCTACAGGGACATTAATTACTTTTTCAGGAGTAGGTTCTGGGATACTTGATGAGCAAGAGGTAGCAAGTATAATGACTATGATATAATAAAATGCTTTTAATTTCATGTTCACTTATTTTTTTATAATTTGACGCATACTATTCTGGTTTTCTGTGGTAACTATGATTGTGTAAACACCAGGTGCTAACCCATCCATATTTAACTTCGCGGTTCTATTTGAAATTTTGTCTAATTTCTCACGTACTCTGATTCCACTTTGCGAAAATAAAGTCAATAACACCTCAGGAGCTGAATCATCAGGGAATAGAATAGTTACATCACCCTGCTTAACAGGATTCGGATAAATAGTTACACTCTCATAAGTTGTTAAAAAAGTGTCTGTAAAAACGCCTTGACATTCTATATTGGTCTTAACTTCAATATCATTTGACATTTTGGATAACGGCAGTGTAATTTTATTTTCAGAAGTACTATACTTGGTATCGTTTAGAGTGATATCATAATGATCACCCCCCTTAAGACTTAATGTAATAGATTTACCGGATTCATCAATATCAGTACCTACCTCTAAAGTTTCTGGCTCTGTAATATTTACTGTAAAACATTTTTTATAATTAAGTTGGTCAACTACTACTATACAAAGTTCGTAAGTACCTGCCTCTAGATTTTGAAAATTACTGAAAGTTCTAAACAATTTTGTTTCCGTAACAATTCCATTACTTAGGGTCGCCCTATATTCTAGATTTTCGTTAGCCCTGATTAGTAAAGTACCATTATTACTAGATGTGCAAGTTTCACCAGTGCTTTCAATCGTAAAATTATCTATAGCTAAAGTAAAGTCAGAACATAGATCATTAGAGTCTAGTTCTACGGGAATAGTTATAATACACCCACTAGAATCTTGAATAGAAATTTCATAATTTCCTTCAGATAAGCTTTCAAAAACGTTATTTGTTTGAAAACTCGTTCCTTGGTTAATTGAAAATTCATATGATCCAGAACCTCCTTCTACATTGACTTCTATACTACCGTCTTTTTGACCAATACATGAAATTTGGTTAATAGTTGTCGTTGCATTTAAAGGAGTAATTTCTAATGTTTCAATGTTATCACTTTGTACTGTAAAATCATTAGTATCTTTAACTGTAACATAATATATGCCTGTTTCAATGTTGTCGAAAACCCCCGTAGTATTAATTACCTTTGATATACTATCAATAGCATTGAACAATTCATAATAATAAGGAGCTGTTCCGCCTTCTGCTTGAGCTATTATAGTAGATTTATTATCACAAGAAATAGTATCTACCTCTGTATTAATTGATAGTTGTGTTACTTCAGAATTACAATCAAGAACAAACGTTTCTGTCCATGTACAACCATTATTATCAAGAACAGTATAAGTATGCTCACCTTGTTCAAGGTTTACAAATAAAGATTCAGTCGTGTATGACCCACCATCTAAAGAATAGGAGTAAGGTGGCAGCCCACTACTAACAACAATGCCTAAAGATGGCATATTTTCATTTCTACATTCAGTATCATATAATTGAGATGTTACTTCTAATGATACATGTTGATTTAAGTGTATAATGTCGCCCTCTGAAATTAAATTTTCAGCATCAGTAATTCGAACTTTGTAATCGCCCGATGGTACATTTGAAAACAAACTAGAATTTGAAGAAACTATTAAGTTGTCTTCTAAATCAAGTAATTCGAAATTAAAAGGAGCTGTACCATTTTGCACTTCGGTTTCTAAGGTATAATTTCCTAATTCGCAATTAAAATCTACTATTGAAGTAGTACTTTCAAAAACAGGCGGATCTTCCACAATAGCGGATACTAAAAAACCACAGTTATTACTGTCATATACATAAATATTATAGGATCCTGCAGATAGATTATCATAGTAATTTTGAAATGACATTTCTGCACCTGTATTACTCCAGGAACCTTCATTTTTGGAAACGTGATAGTAGTAGGGCATTGTGCCGCCCGTTACCAAAAGCTCTATACTACCGTCACTTGCGTTGGGTTCACTGGTCGGCATTACTACTTGATTTAAATATATTGGATCAGGACCTATTAAAGTAGCCGTTTGCTCTACAGAAATTGAATTTGCATCTGTTGCAATGATCAAATATTCAGTATTTTGAAGACGAATGAATTCCCCCGATGAATTTGAAGTAATAACTATATTGTCAGACGTTTTCATAATCTGATATGTAAAAGGCGCCTCACCATTAACAGCTGTTGCGACTATTTCTCCATTATGTCCACATGAAGCATTTTTTAATACCAAACTTAATTCTGGTAGATTGGCTAAATATGGATCGGTATTATTAATAACTTCTTCACCATTGATAACCCCATCGTCATCACAATCGGCGTTTTCCCATGTTTGATGATGTAATACATAATCGGTGTAACCTGGAGACTGTTTAGGAAGGCACGGGTCATTTGGGTCTTCATCATTACTATCTACTATACCATCACCATCAGAATCTAAAATTGCACCATCAATTTCAAAACTATAAGCAATACCTTCTTCGGCAAAAAGGTAAGTACCAATAGCTATTGTACTACCCGAAAGTGATAGAGCATCACCAAAGTTTTTATATTCGGCAGGATTACAGGCTACCAATTTTTTTAAAAAATCCCAGGTATAGTTTGGTCCAAATTCATACAAATGTACAGAGCCACTATTTATTTCAGAATCATCATCTGATGATGCACTAATGGCTATAAAATTATCGTTAATAACCACTTGATGACCAAAACCATCATTTGGAGCACCGTCAAAAGCTGTCAGTTTTTCTTCTTGAGACCAAACACCCGGAGATAATTTTTCAAATATGTATGCGGCACCGCTATCTAATCCATTTGTATCTTGATTTTTTGAGCCAACAACCACCCATGAATTTGATATATCAATTGAGGTTCCGAAAAAATCATTAGTAACACCATCGGAAGCAATTAGCTTTGTTGTTTGTGACCACGAACTTGTGTTGTCCATTTCAAAAATATATGCAGAACCAGTAGATTCTCCATTGTCATCGTTTTTATCTGCACCCACTGCAACATTGACACCAGAAATTGCTACCGAAATACCAAAAGCATCTTGTGCTGCACCATCTGAGGCTGTTAATTTTTGAGATTCTACCCAAAGACCATCATTTCCTTTTTCGAAGATATAAGCAGATCCGCTCCAAGAACCTAAATCATTGTCATTAGGACTGCCAACAATAAAGCGTGTATCATCACTTGCCAAAGAATATCCAAACTGTTGGTATAAATTTTTATCTGACGGAACTATTTTTTGTTTTTCTACCCAAGTGCCATCAACATTTCTCTCGAAAATATAAACCGTACCAGTTCTATTATTTTCTTGATAGGCTCCTATGATTAAATCAGTAGCTGAAAAGGCAATAGAGAAACCGAACATTAAATCTACCATTGAGCTTGAAGCCGTTAATTTTTGTAATTCTAGGAACGAACCGTCCGGTTGTTTTTGATATACATATACAGACCCACTATTTTCTGCCAAGTCATCATCAAAATATGCACTTATGGCAATTGTATTTCCGTCAGCTGAAACGGCCAGTTTTTTGCCAAAAAGTTCAGTGGGCATACCATCGGATGCCTGCAAAATATTATCGGTACAAATTGTTTGTGTTGTATTTTCTATAGGGGTATTTTCAATACCAATCATAACAGATGTAGTAGAGATACATCCATTACTATCTCTAATACTTAAGTCATAGTCCCCTTCGTGTAAGTTTGTGAAAACTGAAGTCGATTCAAAACCACCATTTTCTAAATTATAAGAATATGGCGCAGTTCCGCCTTCCACCATTATCGAAATTGATCCGTCATTACTACTTGTAGTGCTTGCATTAGTTACAACAACGTCTTCAGTTAGAATTAAAGGCTCGGTAATAATTACAGAATCGGTTGTCTCGCACCCCATACTATCTCTTGCTGAAATTAAATATGTGCCAGAAGCAAGATTCACAAAACTATTATAGGGTTGAAAAGATAATCCATAATCTATTGAGTATTCATATGGTCCAATTCCGTCAGTTGGATGAATAGTAATACTACCATCATTAGCGCCATTGCACGAAATATTATTTATGGTAGTAAAGATTGTCAACGGATCGGCTTCAGCCAATTGAACACTATTACTTGTTGCTATATTCGAATCTGCATCTGTAACAATAATAGTATATGTACCCAAGGCAAGATTTTCAAAGACACCGGTTGTATTGACTGTAATTAATAAATTGCTGGAATCATCGAACAATTCGAAATTATATGGCGAAGCACCACCTTGCACTTCGGTCGTAATACTACCATCGTTACCAAAACATGAGATTGCATTAGTTTGTGTTGCTTCGATAATCATTTGATTTATTTCGCATATATCACCTATACCATTACTATTTAAATCTTCTTGAGAAGGGTTTGCCGTTTCAGGACAATTATCATCATCATTTAAGATACCATCACCATCGATGTCTAGGTTTACAATTTCCGTATGAACGGTATTGGTGATTATTGGCGGGTTAAAATCAAAATAAATATTGGCATTTCCATAAATAATATCACCAATAGCCAAACCTGGTTTTGGTTTGATTTTAAATGTAACGTAACCGTTACTACCAGATTCATCTGAATTACTATCAGGAAGATTTATATCATCAAAAATAAACTCAACGTTTTTTCCATCTGTAATTAAGATATTATTTGGGTGACTAGAGGAAACAGGGGAGAAGGTATTCCAATCTAAATTTTCACTTAGCTCATCTTTAATTTTTACGTTAATAGCAGAAGCAGTTCCGGTATTTTGAAATCTAATTACATAATTTAAATAGTCACCTACGTTACCAATTGATACATTTTCACCCTCTAATACAGTTTTGTCATTAGGGTCGTATGAACCAATTAATGTTTGATTAAGGGTAAACGTGTTGTCTTGGGGATTAGAATCTGTTTGTAGGCTGGTTATGTTATTTTCAAATTTTAGAATTTCATTAATATTTGCCACTGGGGGTGGCGCTATATTAAAATCTAACTGAATTGTTCGTTTTTCATATGGTGTTAAATCAGTAAAATTCCACTCTATAAGGTTTGTTGTTTCTGTAACAGGAATTTCACTGGAATTTAACAATGTAGCTTTTGTATTATCATATTCTAATGTTATTTCACCACTAGCATTTGTGTTTCCGTTATTTTGATACACCAGATGATAAGATGAATTAAAGCCAGGTCTTGGATTATTTAGAGGAATTAAAACTAAACTAATATCATTGATTAGATTAGGAGTAGGTGTAATACAATAATCATAGACCAATTCTTGACCAAGTTGAGTGAAATTATATGACCCTTGCGATGGAGTAGATGTAAATAAAGCACTATCAGGTTGTGCTGTAAATGTATTTGTACCTTCTTTTACGTGAATAGAATAAACTCCATTTTCATCTGAAAATGAGGTGAATTCGGAAATACCATTGTTGGCAGTTATCTTAACATTTGGTAAGGTAGAATTAGTATTTTCACAATTGAGGTTAGATTCTGTGTATTTTGTTACTCCGCTAATTTTGTTATATAAAGAAGAACAACTATTATTTAAACTAGTTTGATTGCAGTCTCCTGCATTATAACTTACATTATAATATCTGCCAGAAGCAATATAATTACACAGGCTGGGTAAGTCGCAAACGGATAGAGATCTATTAAATTGAATTTTGAAACTGGCTCTAGTTTTTCCAGTTATGAAGATATTAGAGATTGCATTAATATCTGTTAAAGAGCTATTTCCATTGATATCAATATTACTCGTTACTTCATTAATCGAATCAATGCCATTTAGAGATTGTAAATTAGGATTAGATTTTATAGAAATACCAGAGCCAACCTTTTTTAGGGAATTAAAACCATTTAGGTCTTGGATTAATTCATTGTTCTCTATGAATAAATATCCTTGGTTAATTGATTCAAGATTTTCAAATCCCTCCACACTTATTAGAGCGTCGTTATCTAAAATACCCAATTGTCTAACCTCGGATAAGCCTGTAAATTGTAAAAAAGATTCTAGCTTTGGGTTTTCAGAGATTTCTAAATCCTGCACCTCATTTAATTTACTTAAGCCGTTTAAAGTTTTAAATCCATTTCTTGAAATAAGTATATTATTTACTTTTTGAAGATTTTCAAAACCTGATATGTCCTCTATAACAAGGTTGTAGTCAAGGGTTAAATTTTGGGTTATCTCAGTTAAATTGCTAAAACCAGTTATATTTAGGAGTTCAACATTTCCTTTTATTTCTAAATTTTCATTTATTCTATTAAGATTGTTGAAACCATCTATTTCTTCAAGTAAAAAATTATTCAAAATATCGATAAAATCAACTAGCTGCAACTGTTCAAATCCTCCAATTTTTTTTAAACTAGGGTTGCCTATGATTGAAATTTTGCCTTTTAGTTTTTCGACTTCTATACCTTCATAAGAAACTATTTTTTCATTATAAGATAAAACTAGTGTTGTGGTAGTATTAAACTCTTGTTGTTCTCCTATGGATTTGATGCCATTAAGCGCAGTTACATCTAATAGACCTGCGTTATTGGAAATGTTCAATACTGTGCCAATAGTATCTAAAGCTTGTAATCCATTTAAATTTTCAAGTTTATTGTTGTTGGATATTTTGAAGCTGCCATTAACAGATTTTAGTTTATTTAACCCTATTAAGTCTATCAAATTTTGATTGTCAAAAATTTGAAATAACACTCCATTATTTTCCTCCGGCGAACCTATTTTTAATAAATTATCTAAACCAGATAAACTCTCTAAATTTACATTTGAGCTAATTTGTACACCTCCAATAATTTCTTTTAAATTTTCTAGACCATTTAGATTCAATAGGGCGTCATTTGAATGTAGATATAGTATTCCTCCTATATATTGTAGACCGTCAAGTCCCGTTAAGTCTTCAAGATGTTCTGTATCTCTAATTTGAATCCGATCATTTATTTTAGAAATATTTTCTAATCCTTCTAAAGATTTTACTGTATCATAAATATATATACTACCACCAATTTCTGATACATTTACAAATGGTCCAATTAAATTATCAAGGTCGTTTCCCTGTATTAGTACACTACCTTCTATCCTCTCTAAAGATGAAATTTCTTGAAGAGTTTTTAATTTTTCATTGTAACTAATTTTAAAAGCATAACCATATGTTTCATCATCTTTGTTGACCCCAACTGATTTTAGCCCTCCAAACCCAGTTAGATTTTCTAGGTTTTTGTTTCCATATAGTTCAAAACTACCCCCTACAGTTTCTAGGTTGCTAAACCCGCTAAGGTTTGTTAAAAGTTTATTTCCTATATTTAAATTTCCATTTATTGAGGTTAGATTACTGAAACCGGTAATAGAGGTTAATTGATCATTTCCAGCAATTGTTAAATCGTGAACATTATTTATATTGTTTAAATCAGATATAGAGGTTAAACTATTGTTAGAATTGATACTTAAATTGCCGTTGACGGTATAGTTACCATTAAGCTGTAAAGCGGTAAGTGCTGTGTTTGAAGAGACGTTTAAGTATCCGCCAATTGTAATATTTGAAGATAGCCCATTTAGATTAGGAAGAACGTTATTTCTATATATAAGAAGATTTTCACCAATTAATGCTAAGGATGAAAGTCCATTTAAGGAACTCAGCCAACTATTATACATAATATTAACATTTGAACCAACTGAGGTTAAATTCTCTAATCCAGAAAGATTGTTCAGATTGGTTCTTGAAATTATCAACTGTTGTGCAATTGACACTATTTCATTCAAACCTTGTAAATTCGTTATATCAGTACCAGTTATACTTAAGTCATTAGGCAGTGAAGTGCAATTTGGATAATTAATCTTAAAATTATCTACTTCTGATTGGGTGGTCAAGGATAAATATCCTTCAGGACATTGTGAGAATCCATGTAAATAAAAGAATATAAAGATTAGAGCTAAAAGGACTTTCTTCATAAAAACGATAACTATTGGTTGGTGGTTGTATTTTGTTAACAGTATTGAACAACAATATTTGTTAAAATTTTCCTACAAGCCTAAATTGTGATGTCAGTTAAGCAATGTTTGTTGTAAACAGCTAATTATTTATTATTTAGTTACACTAGGCTATGAAATACTAATCTTCAAAACTATCAAAAACGTAAGAATTTTCTTTATTTTGTGCAGTTGGCCTAATTATAATACGATTTACAAATTATCGCAGTTAATAATTAAACCAATCAAATTTCCCCCAAGAATGAGTAAGATTAAAACCTGCCTAAAAGTTGTTGTATTTTTATTTACAACCACTTACGTACAAGCACAATGCGAAGTTTTTAAAAGTGAAATCAGCGATGTACAACGTTATATGTCGCAATTTAGTCAGCTCTCAGATTCATTGAGTACCGCTGTTGAAACTGCTTCTTTTAATGCCTCTATTAGTAAGGCAAGAAAAAGCACAAAAGCTGCAATGTTGTTAATGGGTGAGGCAGTTAATGCAGCAGATGAAGCTGTAATTTTGGCATCAGAAGCTCAATATGATTCACAGACCTGTGGTTTACAAGACGCCATGAGTTATACGATTGATGCCGAAAGACATACTATTGATTCTCGTGACTTTTCTACCGAAGCTTTTGAGAATGTAAAAAATGCCGCAAAGGCAAACAACTTGGGTAACTTACAGTTTTACATGCGCAAAGCGCAAAGGCTTATGCGAGATGCGCAAGAGTCTGCAGATTCAGCAGTATATGCAGCAGATAATGCGCATTATAGCTGTAGCCATGATGTTGCCCATCTTAGTTTTGAGAACTAGATCACTCCTCTTTCTTATTAACTAAACCTTTGGTAAACTCATTTAAGGTTTCCACTTTTTCTTCGAAATCTCCTTTGATGGTTTTTCTAAACTCGTTGAGGTTTTTTACCAGGTCGTCTATATTTTCTGGAATAACATCCTCAAAAAATTGACGCAATCTTTTGGCTGTAGTAGGTGATTTTCCGTTGGTGGAAATCGCCACTTTTACATTTCCCTTGGTAACGATGCCGCCCATATAGAAATCGCAAAAAGGAGGATTGTCGGCAACGTTCACTAATATTTGTCTTTCCCTACAATCATGATATACTTGCTCATTTACAGGCACATTATCTGTAGTTGCTATGGCAATATTTTTCCCTTTCAAATAAGAAACATCATAGGTTGCCACATTCATTTTTATATTGAACTTGTTGGCCAATGCAATAGTTTCTTCCCTAAACATTGGGGAAACCATTTCAACTTGTGCGGTGGGACTTGACTTTAATAGAAAAGTCAATTTTTCTAAGGCAACATTGCCTCCGCCAACAATTAAAATCTGAAGGTTAGATACTTTTAAAAATACGGGGTAAAGCTCATTCCGTTCCATTTGCAATTTTATTTTCTTCTGTTTTATAGTTGATGGTAACACGTGTACCCTTTCCAAGTTCTGAGTTTATAAATAAACGACCGTTAATATAGTCGATACGTTCTTTCATAAAAAACAGCCCCATACCGCCTTCACTATTATTTTTTGGTAATTTTCCTAAAATAGAATCATCAAATCCTTTGCCATCATCATCTATGACTACGCTTAAAATAGGATAGGAGTAATTTAAGGTAACCAAAATATAATTTGCTTCTGCATATTTTATGGCATTGTTAACCGCTTCTTGGGTAACGCGATAAATATTGGTTTCAGCTAGCGAATCAAACCTAATATTGGCGTCGGTCTTATTTTTAAACAGAACAGTTTTACCTGTAAGTTTAGACAGCTCTGTAGTCATTTTATGTATTGCAGGGAAAATGCCGTGATCACTTAATTCTGGTGGAGTTAAGTTAAATGTGGCCGTTCTGACCCCTTTTATAAGATCAGATGTTAGCCCTTTTAGATAGGCTATTTTTTCTCCGGTTTTAGCCTGGTCTTCAATATCTATAGATTCAATATTAAACTTTAAAGCGGTTAGCATTTGACCTATACCATCATGAATATCTTTGGCAATACGCTTTCTTTCCTCTTCCTGGCCTTCTACGATTTGGCTTGCTTGCACCTTTTTTTGCTGCATGCGCTCCTCAAAATTCAGCTTGGTCAATTGCTGTACCTTAAGCTGGTTTTCTTTACGCTCGGTTATATCTGAACATAAAATTAAAATGTCTTGCTCTAAAGAAGACTGGTGCATGGGTACAATAGACATATCTAACCAAAGATTGGTGCCTTTGGCATTCACTATTTGTAACTCTTCTGTACGGATAACGTTTTTTCTATTGATTTTCAATACCTCTTTTAAGTAGGATTGCTGACCTTCTTCTGTGGTTAATATTTCAGAAATTGGCTTATTTACAGGTGTGGTCTCAAGACCTAAAAGGTCAAGAAACTTTTTACTTATAAATACGATACTACCGTCTTTACGAATGCTGGCAAATAACGCGGCATTATCTATTACGAAATTTAGTTCTTGCAATTCTTTTAATGAGCGCTCTTTTTCATCATATAAGTTTTGAATCTTTTCTAATTGCCCTTTAGACTCTTCGTCTTTGCCAATAAGGTGTCCTATAGTATTTTTAATTTGGATGGATAAGGGTCTGAAGATTACAAAAATCTCTAGCAGAAGAATTAGTAAAGAAAAAGCAAGAAGCCAGTATTCTTTTTGTTTTAGTTTTTGAAGCTGTTCATTGCTACGGGCATCATATTCGTTTACGATCTGATCCATAAGATTCAAAAAAGAACGTTCATTGTTGAGCAAAGCATCTAAGTCGTTTTGTTGTACAGATCCGTTAATATCTTGTTTATGGGTTGCAAGTACATGCTCTACTGCACTTACCATTGCCGAGTGGTGCGGGTCAAGTTTTTTAAATAAAGCTTGAACTTTGGGATCATCTTCATAAGGCAGATTAAAAGAGGCATCGCCCAGATGAAGACCTACATGAGATACTTTCCAAACTGCAAGGGTTTTCTCTATTTCAGAGAGCACCATCTTTTTGTCTTCTGGATTATTTAGTTCTTTTAAAAGTAAGGTCTCTTTAGTCAATTTTTGACTAAAGGCACGTTGTCTACCTGCTATATTTATAAGTTCAGAATCACCAGATTGTGCCTTTAGGTGTAATTGAATAAGTACTTGGGCTATAATAACGGTTAGGGCAATGGCTGCCAATGCCAACAAATACCATTTTCGAATACGTATAAACGTAGCCGTGTCCAATGGTATATTTTGCTCGTTATTGGCCATAAAAAATGAATAGTAACTAGTAATTAGGCTTGAAGTGCCTTTGTAATTAAATCTAAGGAAAATTTAGATAGCGGTAATTTTAATGCGGCCTCTTGGCCCTTAATAGACATTTTTCTCCATGTTTTCTGAAGGATATCTATGGTTTTGGCTTCCTCATGTTTATGTGCAAAAGGCTCAAAGTAAAACTCTAAGAATACCAAACAGATGACATCTTCCAATGCTTGTGTTTCTTCGTTTTTCTTCAGCTGTTTTTTCTCTAGAAGAAACTTGACATTATCAATGGTTTCATCATCATAGCCCACATCTTCTAAAATAG
>Ga0209295_1000826_pt1 | contig 12436 bp, 13 predicted proteins | sample Porto_5metaG_FD_187428 | JGI IMG/M metagenome (GOLD analysis project Ga0209295, IMG submission 187428) | Marine algal microbial communities from Porto, Portugal - Porto_5 metaG (SPAdes) (version 2) | ecosystem: Host-associated > Algae > Red algae > Unclassified | place: Portugal: Porto... | reverse complement strand
CTAAGGTACTTGCTCATAATTTCGTTGAACTAATTGATGCTTCTATTAAGCATCTAAAAGGGCAGCGATTTAAAATCTATCCTGATTTTCCTACAGCTGGTATTATAGATGTTACTAATTACAATGACGGTCTTAGAGGTGGTAAAATTAGAGTCCGCGCTAAGATATCTCAGTTAGATAAGAACACGCTAGTAATCAATGAGATACCTTATGGTACCAATACTGGTAGTTTAATAGATTCAATTTTAAAAGCCAATGACAAGGGTAAGATAAAAATCAAGAAAATAGAGGATAATACTGCTGCCGATGTTGAGATTTTAATACATCTTCCATCGGGTATTTCACCTGATAGAACTATTGATGCCTTGTATGCTTTTACCGCTTGTGAATCTTCAATATCTCCTCTTGGATGTATTATAGAAGACAATAAGCCTTTATTTATCGGAGTAACCGAAATGCTTAAGCGGTCTACCGATTCTACGGTAGATTTATTGAAACAAGAGTTGGAAATTCAACTTAAAGAGTTAGAAGAGCAATGGCATTTTGCATCTTTAGAGCGAATTTTTATTGAAAATCGTATTTATCGTGATATCGAGGAAGAGGAAACTTGGGAAGGGGTAATAAATGCTATTGATAAAGGTTTGGCTCCTTTTACGAAACATTTAAAACGTGCGGTAACTGTAGAAGATATTACTAGACTTACAGAAATTCGAATTAAAAGGATATCTAAGTTCGATTTAGATAAGGCTCAGCAGCATTTAGAAAGTCTTCAAGAACGAATTGCGGAAGTAAAGCATCATTTGGCCAATCTTATTGACTTTGCAATAAATTATTTTAAGAATCTTAAGGATACTTATGGTAAGGATAGAGGTCGTATGACTGAAATTCGTGTTTTCGATGATATTGAAGCTACAAAAGTTGCTATCAGGAATACGAAACTTTATGTCAATAGGGAAGAAGGTTTTGTGGGTACATCACTGAAGAAAGATGAGTATGTGACCGATTGTAGTGATATTGATGACATTATTATGATTACCAATTCAGGTAAGATGATGGTGTCAAAAGTAGATTCTAAAATATTTGTGGGTAAAGGTATTATCCATGTTGCGGTATTTAAGAAAAAAGACAAGCGTACTACATATAACTTGGTCTACAAAGATGGTAAAGGTGGGGCTACATACATTAAACGCTTTAATGTTACAAGTATAACTAGGGATCGGGAGTATGATTTAACTACGGGTAAACCGGGGTCTCAAGTATTGTATTTTTCCGCCAATCCAAATGGTGAAGCTGAGGTGATTACGGTTTTACTACGTCAGGTAGGTAGTATTAAAAAATTAAAATGGGATATCGACTTTTCTGATGTCCTTATCAAAGGAAGGGCTTCAAAAGGGAATATTGTTACCAAATATTCTGTTAAGCGTATAGAATTAAAGGAAAAAGGGGTTTCTACCCTTAAGCCAAGAAAAATTTGGTTCGATGATGTTGTACGAAGATTGAATGTAGATGGAAGAGGTGAATTATTAGGGGAATTTAAGGGGGATGATCTAATCTTGGTTATAAATCAAAAAGGGGTTGCAAAAACCTTTCTGCCAGTACTTACTTCTCATTTTGATGATGACATGATCGTATTGGAGAAATGGATACCTGAAAAGCCTATTTCGGCTATTTATTGGGAAGGTGAAAAGGAGCGATATTATATCAAGAGGTTCTTGATCGAAAACGAAAACAAAGAAGAATTGTTTATTTCAGAGCATCCAAAATCATATTTGGAGCTTGTTTCTACCGATTGGAAACCAATGGTTGAAATTGAATTTCCTAAGCCAAGAGGCAAGGAGGCAAAAGAAAATGAATCTGTTGATGTTGAAGGTTTTATATCGATTAAGGGAATAAAAGCTTTAGGTAATCAATTTATTACAGAGAAGGTCAAGAATATAAATCTTCTTGATCCCCTACCTTATGAGCCAGAAGTTCCTGAAGAGGTTGAGAATATTGAAGTGGTAGATGAAGAATCTGTAGCGTCTGGTGATGATGAAGGAAAGTCTAAAGATGAAGATGCCGGGTCAGCAGATGAACCAACATTATTTGATTAGTCCGTATTATGAAAAAGTTTTTCGAAGAGTTTAAGAACTTTGCCATAAAAGGCAATATGATAGATTTGGCGGTAGGTATTATTATTGGTACTGCATTCAATAAAGTGGTTAGCACAATTGTTTCGGCTATTATTATGCCACCCCTTTCTTTATTGACCGATGATGTTAATCTGTCAAATAAAAAGTGGGTTCTTAGAGAAGCTGCAGAATCCATAGAAGAAGTTGCCATAGGTTATGGTGAACTTATTGAATCATTAATAGATTTTGGTATTATAGCGTTTACCATATTCGTTATGGTCAAATTTATAAATAGATTTAAAGAGAAATCAGAAGATCCATCCAATAAAGAAGTGGAAACTCCTAAAAACATTGTTTTATTATCCAATATGGAGAAATTGCTGCAAGAACAAAATGCTATACTTAAAAAGAAAAATAATTAATTTGTTTAATTATTGAGAAGTCTTATTGTAAAATAGAATGTTAAGATTAGACAAATTTTAAGAATAATTGCTTTTATAACTACCTTTACAAAAATTTCAATTAATGGATTTCACTAACCCCCTGGTGTATGGCGCACCAGCCTTTATTGCCTTTATTTTATTAGAATTGACCTACAGCAAAACTCATGGAGATGATGATCTTTATGATTGGAAAGATTTTGCGGCAAGTAGTGCAATGGGAATTGGATCAGCGATTATTGGTCCTTTGCTTAAAGTAATTTTATTAGTTGTTCTTTTTGAATATGCTTATGAGTTGTTTAATCCAATGGTAGATGGTGTAAGAACTAATATCATGGGGTATGAGTCTTTTGGTTACGCTTGGTACGTTTGGTTACTTTGCCAATTGGCGGATGATTTTACATATTATTGGTTTCATAGGGCTAATCATGAGATTAGAATTCTTTGGGCGGCACATATTGTACACCATTCATCTGACAACTTTAATTTAGGTACCGCTATTCGTAATGGATGGTTTACGTTGCTTTACAAGCCCTTTTTCTATGTTTGGATGCCTATTGTCGGTTTCCCCGTTGAAATGGTGGTAGTCTGTTTGGCTATTGAGTCGTTCTGGCAATTTCAACTGCATTCGCAGTACGTTCCTAAAATGGGATTTATTGAGAAAATATTTAATACGCATACCATGCATCAGGTGCACCACGCTCAAAATGTGGAGTATTTAGATAAAAACCATGGCGGATTCTTAAATTTCTTTGATAAGATTTTTGGTACTTGGAAAGAGTATGATGAAAATATAGATGTAAAATTTGGTGTTATACATGCTCCAAACTCTAACAATCCCATTGTTATTCTAACTCATGAGTTTAAGGATATCTGGGCAGATACAAAGAAGTCTAAAAAGCTTAGTCATAAGTTGATGTACATTTTTGGACCTCCGGGATGGAGTCATGATGGAAGTACAATGACAGTTAAGCAACAACAGCGCTTGTTTAAAGAGCAAAAAGAAGCTAATCCAAGTGTTACTTTTGATAGACCTAATTAAAGCAATATAAAAGACTAAAACGGTTTATCTGTTTTAGGTTCTTCAAAGTATAAATAAAAATCCCGATTGAGCATAAGCTTAATCGGGATTCTTTTGTTAGAGTCGTAAAGTATTTTAATCTTCTACTTCGGTAACTGGTTTTTTATTCTTTTTCATTCGTAGGTCAAAGAATTCAACCATTAAGGAGAATGCTATTGAGAAATACAGATAACCTTTTGGTATGGTGCCAACTTCGTTGCCAAATACTACCAAGTGACATAAATGTGCTGATTCTGCTATTAACATAAAGCCAATCAGTATTAAGAACGATAGCCCGAGAATTTGTATGGAAGGGTGTCTGTTAACGAACTCACCCACAGGGTTGGCAAATAGCATCATAATAACTACAGAGATAACTACTGCTACAATCATTAATACTAGTGCATCGTTTGGGTTAGGTGATATTCCGTTAGTCATCCCTATTGCCGTTAGTATAGAGTCAAATGAAAATACAATGTTAATTACCGTTATTTGGAGTATAGCATTGGTTAATGATGTTGACCTAGCCTTTTTAACTTCACGTTCATCGTGACCTTTATCTTCTACTTTTTCATGAATTTCCTTAGTGCTCTTGTATAGTAGAAACAATCCGCCTAAAAAAAGTATAATACCTTGTCCGCTTATTCCGCCAGTAATCCAATTACTATCAAATACCCAAAATGGCTTTTTCATTGAAGTAAGTAGTGTTATACCGAATAGTAATATTATACGCATAACCATTGCCAATACAAGACCTATGTTGGTTGCTTTTTTTCGTTGTGCTGGGTCTAGTTTTCCTGCGGCTATGGAAATGAAAATAATATTATCTATTCCTAAAACAATTTCAAGAAAGGTTAAGGTTAGTAATGCAATCCAGGCATCTGGATTAGTGAAAATTTCGAACATGGTTAGTTGGTTTTAATTGCGGTTCCGGTTTTTACTATTAGTTTTTTATTGGGATCTTTTACGGCGCTTTTGTATTGAAATGTGTATGAAGAATCTGTAGTGCTGATAATTTTGTAGTGTATAGCTGTCTTACTATTTATATCCTGTAAGACGAATTCACAATCGTTGAACCAACGTACGGTCGCGCTGTCAACTTTATTTTCATAATAGTCTATACTGTAATCTTCTGTCCTTATAAATTTCCCTTCCTTTAAGGTGTCATTAATTTCATAATTAAATTTGAAAGCGCCTGTTTTATACTTTTCACAATCACGTTCAGGTTCATAACAAGAGCCTAATATTAAACATAATGCAAGGGTCGAAAATATATTTTTCATCATGCTGCAAAATAATGAAAATAGGGGTGATGTAATTAAAAAACAAGAGAATACTTCATCTTTTGCTTACAATCAAATTTCAGAATATGTCTTGAAGGTGCCATCGGTAAAAAATATAACAATGCGATCAACCTTCTTATCGGTCGTTACTTTTTGTAATGGTTCTTTGGGTGTGTATTGTGTTACATTATTTCTTTGTGTAGTTTTTGGATATGTGCCTTTGCCGTAAAGAAGCCATTGTAAATCTACCTCGGTAAAAGCATCGTCTACTTTCATAATAAACTCCAAGCTTGGTTTGTTTCTTCCGTTCAATAAATGAGAAATACTAGATCGCTGCACGTTAATTAAATCTGCAAATGCAGCTGAAGAAAGTTCGTTGTGCACTAAAATTGTCTTTAATCTAGTAAGGAAAGAAGTGGGGTCTAGCATGTTTACAAAGTTAATATATTCTATAATCTAGAATTGTTAATTTGACTATTAATTATCGTTTAAATATAGATTGTTAATTAAGTTTTTCTTTAAATTTAATATTTTAAAGTACTGATTTAAAGTATTTTATGTGTTTATTGGTCATATTGATTAAAATTGTAAATTCTGTTCTATTGTAAACCAGCTTTATTATATCATTGAATGTTTACAATTGTAAACAACACCTGTAGTATTTTTGTATTTTATAAAAGTTGAATGTTAATGGAGGAATTGAATTATAACAATATTTATGTCTCGGAAATTTCGGGGCGATATATTAATTACGACCATTTAAATGATTTTATAAATACACTGCCCCCAACATTTAAAATTAAAGAAGAAGGGAAATCTGTACGCAGTGAATCTATAAAAAGTATCGAGTTTGGAAATGGTTCTCATCGCATTTTAATGTGGTCACAAATGCACGGTAATGAATCTACCACTACCAAAGCTGCTATAGATTTATTGAACTATTTTAAAAAAGATTCTACACATGTAAATGAAATTTTAAAAGCATGCACTATTAAAATTATTCCCATTTTAAATCCTGATGGTGCTCGGGTCTATACCAGGGTTAATGCAAATAGAATTGATCTTAATAGGGATGCGCAAGATTTAACTCAACCTGAAAGCCGTATTTTAAAAAGAGTGTATGAAAATTTTAAACCAGACTTTTGTTTTAATCTTCATGATCAGCGTACTATTTTCAATGTAGGGAATACGAATAAACCAGCAACCGTTTCATTTTTGGCTCCTGCTTTTGATGTAGAGCGTAATAATTCTCCATCACGCAAAATAAGTATGCAATTAATCGCTGCAATGAATAGCATGTTGCAAGAAGAAATTCCAGGACAAGTTGGTAGGTATGATGATGGCTTCAATGCCAATTGCGTTGGCGATGCCTTTCAAATGAAAAAAACACCTACCATATTATTTGAGGCTGGTCATTATAGTAATGATTACAATAGGGATATTACCAGGGGTTATATTTTTAAAGCTTTGATAAAAGTTTTAGATACTATTGTTTATGACAAAATTCAAGAGTATACGGTAGAACAATATGAAGCTATTCCAGAAAATGGAAAGCAATTTGTAGACATTTTAGTTCTTAATCCAGATTTTACTGTAAATAAATTGACTAAAAGCGGTATTGTTGCCATACAATTTAAAGAAGTATTGAAAGATAAGAAATTGGAATTTGTGCCAGGTTTATACGTTTTTGAAAAAGAACCAATAGAGATTTTTGGTCATAAAACATTGAACTGCAATGATGAAAATGATATTTTGTGGCTTAAAGAAAGTGGTTTGGAGCATCTGCTATAGTGAATTTTATTGTTTTATTTCTTTGAAAATGTAATAATGTTTACGTTTTCATTAAAAAAAATCAAGTTTCAATGAATTTAATGTGATTATTTTTTATTTTTGGCAAAAAATTTACAACTATGGGCAAAGTCAAATTAGACGAAATAGACCACCAAATTCTGGATATGTTGATTGACAACACCAGAACTCCTTTTACCGATATCGCAAAAAAACTTCTTATATCTGCTGGTACAGTACACGTTAGAGTTAAGAAAATGGAAGAAGCAGGAATCATAAAAGGTTCTTCGCTTACTTTAGATTATGTAAAGTTAGGTTATGCTTTCATAGCATACGTTGGTATTTTTCTTGAAAAAACACATCAAACTAAATTTGTGTTGGAGCGTTTAAATCAAATACCTAATGTAACCATTGCACATATTACAACAGGTAAATTCAATATTTTCTGTAAAATTAGAGCTAAGGATACTACACATGCTAAAAATATTATCTTTAAAATAGATGATATAGATGGTATTAGTAGAACAGAAACAATGATTTCATTAGAAGAAAGCTTTAACGATAAAAAACGTTTGATGCATACTATATTTAATGAGTTATAGAAATAGGTTATTCAACTAACTTAAAAAGAGCCCGGTTATATCTTATGATTGGGCTTTTTTAATTTGAAATATTTAAATTTTTAGAATGACGGTTAAAGATTTACAAGAAAACGAACTGCAATTTTTTTATAGTACTTATTTAAAAACCCTTGATGAGAAAGAAGATTTAAAATCTGCTTTATTGAAAGGGAGAAAAAGTTTTGAAGATTTGGTTCATGGATTAAATGATGAACAATTTCTATATAGTTATGGAGAAGGTAAATGGACTGTTGCTGAAGTTTTAGTGCACTTAATAGACACTGAGCGCGTATTTCAATATAGGGCATTTAGAATATCTAGAAATGACAAAACCCCTCTGCCAGGGTTTGACCATAATATCTTTGTTGAAGAAAGCAATGCCAATAAACGTACTAAAGAAGATATATTAAAAGAATACCTTTCTGTTCGAGATGCGTCAATTAGTTTATTTGATGCAATGTTAGATCAAAATCTTAAACGTGTTGGTACGGCCAGTGATATTTCTTGGTCAGTAGCTGCTTTAGGCTTGGTAATTAGCGGTCATCAACAGCACCATGAAAATATACTGCAAGAACGATATTTCAATTAATAAAGTTCTTCTTCGTTTTCTGTTTCAAAACTAAGAGATAGTGCTTTGGTCATATCTTCGGATCGCATTACTTCCTCTGCAGTTTTAGATTCTAGTTCTTTTTCAATGTTTTCTTCAAAGTTAGCAATGAAGTTTGAAAGGCTTTTGCTTATTTTAACCAGATACAGTGTGTCGTCTGTTTTGATTTCAACAGCTTCAACATAATCGCCTTTAATGTTCTTGAAAGATATGATGTCTTCATCACCATATCCATGTGGGTAAGTTTCTATTAAAAGGGCTGCTAATTGGTGATCTAATTTACGGTAATCGATAAGGCGTCGTGTCATAACTATTTTATTTATAGAAGGTTGTATATATCTATAACTAAACTAGTCATTAAACTCAGATTACTGTTTATAGAGTTGTGAAAGTGCTATTTTTGGTATGTGAAGTTTTTAAACTTTGTAGTAAGCGAATGCCTCGGCAAATAATTCTACGGGAATTTCAACATCTATTATTGGCTCACCAATAGTTTTTAAGAGTACAAAATTTACTTTTCCGTGAGAATTTTTCTTGTCGTATTTCATCAACTTTAAAATATTTTCAAAATCATCATCAGAAAATTCAACTTTTTCGTATTTGTCTAAAAAAGTCGTTTTAATATCATTTAAAGATTGCTCTGATAGTCCTAAAAGTTTGTGTGAAAGATATCCTTCTAAAATCATACCTACTGCAATAGCCTCGCCATGTAATAACATTTCTTTTGATTCGCTCTCTAGAAAATAAGACTCTATAGCATGACCTAGGGTATGACCGTAATTTAAAATCTTTCGTATATTTTGTTCCGTAGGGTCTTGCAGTACTACTTCATTCTTTATTTGGATAGATGTAAGAATATGCTTTTTCATATCCTCTAAGCTATTTGCTTCTTTTAGAGCTTCCCAATAACTGTTACTCTGAATAAGTCCGTGTTTAAGCATTTCTGCAAAACCACTGATAACTTGCCTATTTTCTAGGGTATCTAGAAAATCAGGAATGACTAATACCATTACCGGTTGATTTATAATACCTATTTGGTTTTTTAAAGCGCCTAGGTCTATTCCGGTTTTACCGCCAACAGAGGCATCTACCATAGATAATAGGGTAGTGGGTACGTTAATGAAGTCTATGCCTCTTTTAAAGGTTGAAGCAATAAAGCCTCCCATATCGGTTAATACTCCGCCACCTAAATTGATCATAACGCTTTTTCGGTCGGCACCTAATTCTGATAAGGCTTCCCATACGCCAACACATGTTTCAATGTTTTTATTGATCTCGCCCGATTCTATTTCAATAATTTCAAATTGATAATCTCCATTGATCTCTGCCATAAAATTTGGTAAACAAAGCTCGTGGGTGTTCTCATCAACCAGGATAAAAACTATAGAATATTTTTTATCCTTTAAATGAGAATTTAAAGCTTTAAAAGCTTTCTCGTTAAAATGCACTGCGTAAGAATCTGAAATTATAGAATCCATTGAAAATATGGCTTTTTGTGTTTACAATTCTACTGCAAAATAAAGGTTATTTTTAGTCTTAGGATTATAAATTCTGTGATTATATTTGATCGTTATTGAAATTATAAAGAATGGACCAAATTTTTGAAAATACTGCAACTGCATTTACCTTGAAAACCGATTCGGAACTAGAAAGAGCATACTTTCTTTTTAAAATGATTTCCAATGAACCGTTAGTAAAAATGGGTTCGGTAATTACCAACTTCGCATTTAAAGCCCATTTGCCAGTTGAAAGTTTAATAAGAGCTACAGTTTTTGACCACTTCTGTGGTGGGGTGAACGAACGTGACTGTTTACCTGTGGTAGATCGTATGTGGGAGAAAGGAGTATGTTCTGTACTCGATTATTCTGTTGAAGGTAAGGAGGAGGAAGATCCTTTCGATGCGGCTACTGAAATTATTTTGACAATTTTAGATTTCGTGAAAGAAAAAGAAGCGATACCGTATGCCGTTTTTAAACCAACGGGTTTTGGTCGTTTTGCGCTTTATCAAAAAATAAGCGAAAAGAAAAAGCTTACTTCGTCTGAAGAGGCAGAATGGCAACGTGTGGTGAACAGATTTGATAAGGTATGTAAGAAAGCACATGATTTAGAAGTTTCTCTTTTGATCGATGGAGAAGAAAGTTGGATGCAAGATGCGGCAGATAACTTAGCCGAAGATATGATGCGTAAGTACAACAAAAAGAAGCGTATTGTTTTTAATACTTTACAGACTTACAGATGGGACCGCTTACCTTATTTAAAGTCATTGCATGAACGTGCCGTTAAGGATGGCTTTTTGGTAGGTATGAAAGTGGTGCGCGGTGCTTATATGGAAAAGGAAAATGACCGTGCGAAGGAAAAAGGGTATATTTCTCCAATATGTAAAACCAAAGCAGAAACAGACGATAATTTCAATGCTACTATTGAATACATGATTAATCATTTAGATACGCTTTCCATATTTGCGGGTACTCATAATGAAGAAAGTTGTTATCGTTTAATGCAATTGATGGAAGATAACGGGGTAGATAAGAATAACACCCATATTTGGTTTGGACAGCTATATGGTATGAGTGATCATATCTCTTATAACTTAGCGGCTTACGGGTATAATGTTGCCAAATATTTGCCATTTGGCCCTGTACGTGATGTTATGCCATATTTAATTAGAAGAGCAGATGAAAACACATCTGTTGCCGGACAAACAAGTAGAGAGTTGTCTTTATTAAAAAAAGAAAGAAAGCGTAGAAAAATGTAAAGAGATTTTATTCTCTTTCTACTTTCTGTATTGTGGCTTTCTCTCTGCAATTTCTAACAGTAAATATATAATCACGTTCCTTGTATTCAGACTCTATAATGTATGTTTTACAGGGAACGGATTTTGTATCACTTTTACTAAAATCAACATCTCCTTCGGTTAATATATAAGTAACGCCTATAGAATCTAGTTCAAACGCTTTAAGTTTTTGTGTAGCTTCATCGCTGTAGTACATAGATTTAGATCTAATATCCTTTAATGTTCTACAATCTGGTAGGTAACAGAAATATACTCCCGTTTCTTGAGATTTCTTTTTTAGGAAAAAAGTTAGAAATACGATACCAATTGATAAGCCAACTAAGAAAAAACCTAACCTTTTAATAAAATCCATATTCATGCTTCCATACTTTTGAAAGCGCAAAATTATGTCTTTAAAATGGATAGGGAAAGGAATGTCTTTCGTATTCTAAAAAATAAGGAAATTTATGTCACTGTATTGTAAATCGAACCATTCGCCTACAGACTTGTTTGTTAAAATACCGTGGTACATGTATAGTCCGTTGCGAAGACCTTTGTCAAAGCGAAGGGAATTTTCTAATCCGCCATCTTCTCCTATTTTTAGTAAGTATGGCGTAAAAATATTACTTATGCTTACCGATGCTGTTTTTGGATATCTAGACGGAATGTTTGGAACACCATAATGTATAACATCAAATTTCTTTCTAGTTGGCTTATTGTGATCGGTTATTTCGCTGGTTTCAAAACATCCACCTGTATCAATACTTACATCAATAATGACAGCACCTTTTTTCATGTGCTCTACCATAGTACTGGTTACAACCACGGGCGATCGATCTTTCCCTCTAGTTGCTCCAATTGCTACGTCGCAACGTTTTAAGGCTTTTAATAGGTTTTTGGGTTGAATTGTAGATGTGTAGACCGTTTGTTTTAAGTTGGTCTGTATATTTCTAAGCTTGGTTATGGAGTTGTCAAAGACTTTGACATTTGCTCCGATTCCTATAGCTGATCGAGCTGCGAACTCACCAACTGTTCCTGCGCCTATAATGACTACTTCCACAGGTGGTACACCGCTAATATTACCAAACATGAGTCCGTTGCCATTGTTGTTAGCAGCCATTAATTCTGCTGCAATTAGAACTGAAGAAATACCGGCAATTTCACTAAGTGATCTTACTGCAGGGTACTTGCCTTCTTCATCTCTAATATATTCAAATGCAATAGCAGTAATTCGTTTTCTTGCTAATTCTTCAAAATATTCCTTATACTGTGTCTTAATCTGAAGTGCAGATATAATTGTTGTCTGCGGGTTTATATATTCTATTTCAGTTAGGGTAGGAGGCTCAACTTTTAGAATTAAAGGGCAAGCGAAAACTTTCTTGGTGTCTCTAGTAATTTCTCCACCTGCAGTAACATAATCTGAATCAGAGTAATGTGCGCCTTCACCAGCACCAGATTCTATTAAAACACGATGACCATTAGCGGTAATGGCATTTACGGCATCTGGAGTAAGACAAATTCTTTTTTCTTGGTATTGATTTTCCTTTGGAATACCTATAAATAATTCTCCTTTTTGACGCAAAACCTCTAGGGTTTCCTCTTGTGGAATTAATTGGTGCTTACTAAAAGGTGAAGTGGGTTGGTTCATAACTTAATAATGAGTTGTTCAAATCAATGACCTGAATCTCAAATGTACAATTTTTAAAGAAATGAATGATTTGTACTTTTTTAAAGATATTGAATAGTTACGATTT
>Ga0209295_1000825_pt1 | contig 12437 bp, 7 predicted proteins | sample Porto_5metaG_FD_187428 | JGI IMG/M metagenome (GOLD analysis project Ga0209295, IMG submission 187428) | Marine algal microbial communities from Porto, Portugal - Porto_5 metaG (SPAdes) (version 2) | ecosystem: Host-associated > Algae > Red algae > Unclassified | place: Portugal: Porto... | reverse complement strand
TGGATATTGCTGATATGTCGAGTGGTATTTATACTTTGATAATAACAAGCAATCAGGCTATTAAAGCGGATAAATTGTATATCCAAAAATAGAAAATAGTGTTCAAATAAGTAGTCATTCAAGTTAATAGTGTCGGATAGTGAATATTTGAGCATTCAAGCTAATGTGTCCGTCAGATGATGAATTTTGAATGATAAATTAATTTAAATTTTATCTCATTATTAGACTTTATTTAGGAATATTTTGTATGCATGGAACTTTTGTATTTTTTCGATAATCGAGCCTCATTTTGAGCTGCATACCCTACGGTACGGAGCGAAAATAGGAGAAGAGTATCGGAAAAAGACAAAGTTAGGGAAGAGGAAGAAAATAATCTACCCCAAATGAAGAAGTTATTTTTTTATATGTTTGGCTAAATTTGACGCGCATAGCCGAGCTACGTAAGGAAGATTTAGTGAAAGAAATTAAATAAATTGTTCCAAAATGCGCCGTAATTTTTTCTTCTAAAGAATTCAAAAAATCGTTGCATAGCCATAGCTACGGAACTATTTTTTGTATTTTTTAGAAGGGAAAAGAACAAGCATAATGGGGCAAGTTATTTATTTTCTTTCACTAAGTGAAACATATAAGAAAAAGAACAATTCAGACGGGTAGATTATTTTTTTCGTCTTCCCTTAGCTGCATACAAAATTTTTCTAAATAAAGTCTATTATTTACTTAAATAATCACACTGTCTAACAAGCTTCTTTACTTTTTTAAGTATTTTTAAAATTACTCTTTACCGAAACTCCTCATTCCAAGAGCATTTGGGGTGCTCATTTTGGTTCGATTAATTTCAGAATAAGCGTTAAAAATTGTAAAAAAAATCTAACGGACAATGTGCTTATTGAAAAATTATTTTATGAAAAAGATTATATTTTTAACAATTACTGCCTTGTTTTTCTACTTAAACAGTTTTTCACAACTGGCTGACGGTTCTGTAGCACCTGATTGGACTTTGACGGATATTAATGGAACAGAACATAACCTATATAGCTATCTGGATCAAGGATATGCCGTTATCATTGATTTTTCTGCTACTTGGTGTGGTCCGTGTTGGGATTATCACCAAAGACATGATTTAGCAGACCTATACACAGCGCATGGCCCTGCTGGTATGCCCGATGTTTCTGCAAATACCACCGATGATCTCATGGTGTTTTTTGTTGAGGGTGATGGTAGTACCACGCACGAAGATTTGGAGGGTACAGGGAATAGTACTGTCGGCAACTGGATAGAGGGTACTCCCTACCCAATCATTGATTCAGATGCTATAACAGATGTTTACGAGATACAAGGATACCCTACGATTTATACCATCTGTTCAGATCGCTCAATTCAACAAAGCGGTCAGATAAATGCATCTGCACATTATGATATTGCTTCTGAGTGTACATTTGCTCAATACCCTATTGATATTAGCCTAATTAGTTTGGAATCAGGTGTTGATTTTTGTGGTGAAGCTTATGTTCCATCTGTAAAAATACAAAACTTGAGTACAAGCGGCGAAATATCATCTGCTACCATTACAGCATCGCAAGGTGGAACGGTATTGTCCTCTTTAGAGTGGGAAGGGAACTTGAATACTTATGAAAAGGAGACAGTTGAGCTCCCTCCAATAGCCAGTTTTAATATAGGGATGCCAGTTGATTTCTCTATTACTATTCCCGAAGACGAATACACTGAAAACAATAGCGTCATTCAAACAATCAATAAGTTTATTCTTTCAGAACTTATTACTTTGGATTTAACTACTGATGATTACGGTGCTGAGACATCGTGGTCTATTGTTGATGATATGGGGAACGAAATTGCTTCAGGCAGCGGCTACTCCAGTAACGAAACTATTTCTGAAACAATTACGCTACCGACTACAGGCTGTTATGATTTTATCATCAAAGACAGTTATGGTGACGGCATTTGTTGTAATCAGGGTGAAGGCTCGTGTAGCCTCAAAGACAATGAAGGAAATGTATTGGTAGTCGGTGGCGAATTTGGTAGCCAAAAAGTTGTGTCGTTTGAAAATGATTTAGCCAGTGGCGTTGACGAACTGACAGTTGTCGAAGATTTAAGCATCTTTCCTAATCCCGCTTCCGAAAAGGTTGAAATTTCTTTTGATTTGGTGGAGTTAATTGATAATGTAACCATCGAAATGTATGACGTGTTGGGGAAAAGAATATTGACCAAGCAATTAGGAACACTACCCACAGGTAATCAAAATATTACTTTGGATATTGCTGATATGTCGAGTGGTATTTATACTTTGATAATAACAAGCAATCAGGCTATTAAAGCGGATAAATTGTATATCCAAAAATAGAAAATAGTGTTCAAATAAGTAGTCATTCAAGTTAACAGTGTCGGATAGTGAATATTTGAGCATTCAAGCTAATGTGTCCGTCAGATGATGAATTTTGAATGATAAATTAATTTAAATTTTATCTCATTATTAGACTTTATTTAGTAATCAATTAATAACAAATTAAATAATTTTTCTTATTTAAAATCAAAAATTTGCGACCACTACTGTATTTTGACCATTCGATAAAATTTTTTCTCCAACAAATTTGTAAGTCTCCGAAAAGCCCATTACATTTGCCATAAAAAAATAAATCATGCAAAAATTTACATATACATATTGGTGGCACATTCCTTTTTCCATTGGATGAGGTGACTGCCCTTTATATGTGATTCAAAATATTCAAAAACGGTTTGTCGGTACCATCCGGTAAGCCGTTTTTTCGTGGAACGTAGCGTAATGCCTCCGGCTTGCGTTCCCGTAGCACATTTGCTTGTACCAACGAATGACGATATCTTGCTTGTGCAGGTAGTATACGGCGCAAGCCGGAGGCATTACGCTACGGTTATTATGAAAATTCAACTAAAAACTACCGTCACAAAATTAATGTCTGATTTCGTGACACCTGTGACGCTCTACTTGCGAGTGCGCGACAAATTTACCGACCCCGTGCTACTCGAAAGTAATGATTTTCGCAGCAAAAAAGACTGCATGTCCTTCATTGGATTGGAGACGATTGGCGGCTTTCAAGTGCAAGCGAGGCATCTGACCGAATACGTAAAAGGTGTATACGAAAACGAGGCGAAAGTCAGCGGAGTAGAACAAATTCCAACGGCTTTGAAGCGATTCGCCGCCCAATTTGAAGTGATTAATACAGGTGAATACGAAGGCTTTAATGGCTTTTTCGGACACACGGGCTTTGATGGGGTACAGTATTTTGATACCCTTGAATTTGACAAGGAAAAACGCAAATTTGATACGCCTGATATTCGTTATCATTTATACCAATTTGTCATTGCAATCGACCATTTCAAAGATGAAATGTATGTCTTGGAAAACCTCCTGCCCGGCGAAGAATCACGTGTAGAGGAGTTGATTACATTAATAAAAAGTCAGAAGTTTATTGTACACCCATTCAAGGCAGAAGGGAAGGAAACGAGTAATTTGACGGATGAAGAATTTAAAGAATTAGTTCGTATCGGCAAACATCATTGTCAGATTGGCGATGTATTTCAGTTGGTGCTGTCACGGCAATTTGCGCAGAAGTTTAAGGGCGACGAATTTAACGTTTATCGTGTCTTACGAACCATCAACCCTTCACCGTATTTATTCTATTTTGATTATGGTGATTATCGGATTTTTGGCTCATCGCCGGAGTCGCAAATGGTAATCAAAGACGGCATCGCTACCGTCAACCCGATAGCAGGTACGTATAGGCGTACAGGCGATTTGGAAGAAGACCTCGCAGGAGCAGAAGCCCTCCGAAAAGACCCTAAAGAAAATGCCGAACACATTATGCTCGTCGATTTAGCTCGCAACGATTTGGGACGACATGCGTATGATGTAACGGTAGAAAACCTAAAGGATATTCATTACTATAGCCACGTCATTCATTTAGTCTCAAAAGTGACAGGAAAAATTGAAGAAGGCGGGAATCCGATACAGATTTTTGGTGACACTTTTCCGGCAGGCACACTTTCGGGCGCACCCAAGTATAAAGCCATTCAACTCATTAATAAGTACGAAAACCAAAACCGCAGTTTTTACGGCGGTGCATTGGGTTATATTAATTTTAATGGTGAAATGAATCAGGCAATTGTCATTCGTTCGTTTTTGAGTATGGACAATACGTTGCGGTATCAGGCAGGTGCGGGCATCGTCGTACACAGCGTACCCGAAAGCGAATTGCAAGAAGTAAATAATAAATTGGGTGCATTGACAAAAGCAATTATTGAAGCAGAAAAAATAAGTTAGGGGAAGAGGAAGAAAATAATCTACCCCAAATGAAGAAGTTATTTTTTTCATATGTTTGGCTAAATTTGACGCGCATAGCCGAGCTACGTAAGTGAAAGAAATTAAATAAATTGTTCCATAATGCGCCGTAATTTTTTCTTCTAAAGAATTCAAAAAATCGTTGCATAGCCATAGCTACGGAACTATTTTTTGTGTTTTTTAGAAGGGAAAAGAACAAGCATAATGGGGCAAGTTATTTATTTTCTTTCACTTAGGAAAATTTAGTGAAACATATGAGAAAAAGAACGATTCAGACGGGTAGATTATTTTTTTCGTCTTCTCTAGAAACGTGAAATAAATAAATTTGCTTTCTTGACTTACTACTTAGTCGGCAGTTTATCTGTCCGCTGTCCGCAGTTTTTCGTGGAGTGGATTTTTTATTAAAATGAACTACAACGCAAAATTAATACGTAATCCGTTGATTCATAGTTCATTAACTCGCGATTGAAATTAATCATTAATCATTAATCATTATCCATTATCCATTATCCATTATATATGAAGATTTTATTGACAGGTGCTACGGGCTATATTGGGAAGCGATTATTGCCTGTTCTGTTGGAGCAGGGGCATGAGGTGATTGCCTGTACGCGAGATGCAACGCGATTTGAGATTATGGATTCTTGGCGCGAAAAAGTCACAGTTCAAGAAGTAGATTTTCTGGAATCGCCGGACTTAGAACAACTCGAAAAGGACTTTGACGCAGCCTATTATCTGATGCACTCCATGTCGTCTTCGATTAGTGGTTTTGAGGACGATGAGGTGCGGTGTGCCAAACATTTTCGGGATTACATCAACCATACTTCGTGCCGACAAACTATCTACCTGACGGGCATCGTGGATGAGGAAGAAAACCTCTCGCCGCACCTACAATCACGCCTCAATGTAGAGCAAATACTGAATGAATCTAAAGCTAAATTGACCGCATTACGCGCAGGAATTATCGTAGGTTCGGGCAGTGCATCGTTTGAAATTATTCGAGATCTGGTCGAAAAATTGCCGATAATGATTGCCCCAAAATGGATAGATACGAAGTGTCAACCCATCGGGATTCGGAACGTGATGCAGTACCTTACGGGCGTACTATTGCGCGAAGATTGCTTGGGAAAAAGCTTTGATATTGGCTGTGGTGAAGCCTTATCTTATAAGGAAATGTTGCTTGGATATGCACATGTACGGCAGCTCAAACGCTATATTTTTAGCGTACCTGTGATGACGCCGCGCCTCTCCTCGTATTGGTTGTACTTTGTGACTACTACCTCTTATCCGCTTGCAGTCAACTTAGTTAATAGTATGAAAATCAATACGATAGGTGAAAAAAATGAACTTTGCGAAATGCTTGGCATCACCAACATCAGCTACGAAGAAGCAGTAGAAATGGCGTTTTCGCGGATTGAGCAAAACATGGTCGTATCGAGTTGGAAAGATAGCTTTGTGAGTAGCTTGGACAAGCATACGCTTCAGGAAAATATTGTCGTACCCAAATTCGGTTGCTTCAAGGATTTAAAACAACGAGTAATCCCCGAAAAAGAAGTAGCAAGAGTATATGACAATATCTGGTCGATAGGCGGTAAACGCGGTTGGTACTACGGCAATTTTCTCTGGAAAATAAGAGGCTACATGGATAAAATTGTTGGTGGCGTAGGCTTGCGACGCGGGCGTACTCACGAACACACGATTGAAACCGGTAATGCACTCGATTTTTGGCGTGTTTTGGTCGCAGATAAAGAAAAAATGCGCCTTTTGCTTTATGCTGAAATGATATTGCCCGGAGATGCGTGGCTCGAATTTAAAATCGTAGAAGAAAACGACCAATATATTCTAAAACAAACCGCCACTTTTCGACCCGATGGCATTATGGGGCGTTTGTATTGGTATTCAGTGTTGCCTTTTCATTGGTTTGTATTCAATGGAATGATTAATAATATTTTGAAATTTAAACCATAACACAGGCTTAGTAGTAAGTCAAACTAATTATGATAAGTTCATTTGGCGAAATTTGTCCGATTACTTTGTTGGAGAACATCCAGCGTAGCTACGGCTATGCTGAATAACCTCCGCCTCGTACTCGAAAAAATATCACTCAAAGCAACATATCATAATTAGATTGACTTACTACTTAGGAACAGGGCTTTAATAAATGTATATTCTCGACTTGTTCCTTTTCCTTTACACTTCACCAAATTTTCCTTAAATGCAATGAGTATTCGCGTCAAATTTGGTTCGTCTAAAGAAAAAATAACGACGCGAAGAATGTACATTTATTTAATTCCTGATACTTATAGCCTGTACTTGCGGATAGGTCATTATTTTGTGAAAAAATAAAAAAACAGGCTGGAAGCCTGTGCTACGATTATGAAAATTTTAGTATTAGACAATTACGATTCATTCACCTATAATTTGGTGCAATATATACAGGAAATACTTGGTCACAAAGTAGAGGTCATTCGCAATGATGCCATTGACATTAAGCGAGTTGAGGACTATGATGTGGTCGTGCTTTCGCCCGGACCGGGAGTGCCGAAAGACGCAGGTATTATGCCCGAATTGATAAAAAGATACGCCGGAAAGAAGCCGATTTTAGGCGTTTGTTTGGGGCATCAGGCGATAGCGGAGGCATTTGGGGGAGAGTTGGAAAACCTTACTGAAGTATATCACGGCGTAGAAACTCCAGTAAATGTAACAGCAGAAAATTCGGTACTGTTCAAAAATCTACCAGAAGAAATACAGGTTGGACGCTATCATTCGTGGGCGGTAAAAACGCATAATTTGCCCGATTGTTTTGAGGTGACTTCGGTAGATACCAATGGCGCGATTATGTCGATGAAACATAAAGAATATGAAGTCTACGGCATCCAATTTCATCCTGAATCGGTCATGACGCCCGAAGGGAAGCAGATACTACGAAATTTTTTAGAACATTGTGGAAAACTACGGTTGGTGGCAAACGGCGTGTAATTTATCGCTGTCCACCGTTTACCGTCCACCGTCAAAATACGAAAATGAAAAATACACTCAATCGCCTATATAATCACGAAACACTCACACGCGAGGATGCCAAAACTATACTCATCAGCATCTCAAATGAGCGGTACAATCCCGTGCAAGTAGCGAGTTTTATGACCGTATATCAGATGCGTGATATTGCATTGGCGGAGTTGCAGGGATTCCGTGATGCGCTGCTCGAATTGTGCGTCAAAATCGACTTGGGCAACGCGAAAACTTTAGACATCGTAGGCACGGGTGGCGATGGCAAAAATACTTTTAATATTTCCACTACTTCGGCGGTAGTAATTGCAGGGGCAGGTTATAAAGTGACGAAACATGGCAGCTACGGCGTGTCGTCGGCGGTAGGTTCGTCGAATGTATTAATGCAGCTCGGCTACGAATTTACAAATGATGAATCTATATTGAAACGACAGTTGGATGAGGCGGGTTTGTGCTTTCTTCATGCACCACTTTTCCACCCGGCGATGAAGGCCGTCGTACCGATTCGCAAGCAACTCGGCATGAAGACTTTTTTTAATATGCTCGGTCCTTTAGTGAATCCGGTACAGCCTGAATATCAGTTGTTTGGGACGTTTAGTATGGAGCTTTCGCGCTTGTATCAATATGTGATGCAGGAGACAGGACGGCAATTTACGATAGTGTATGCGACGGATGGTTACGATGAAATTTCCCTTACGGGAAATGCAAAAGTGCGCACTCATTTATCGGAAAAAATGCTTGTACCAAACGATTTTAATCTGGAAAAACTCGCGCCCAAATCGCTCTACGGGGGCGAAACACCCGAAGATGCAGCGGCGATTTTTACGAGTGTTTTAAAGGATGTTGCCACCACAGCACAAAAAAATGTCGTCACTGCCAATGCAGGTTTGGCGATACATACGATAAAGCCGGAAATTTCGTTGGTAGATTGCGTGGCAGAGGCGCGGGAGAGTATTGAGAGTGGACGGGCTTTAGCAGTTTTTGAAAAAATATTAACGTAGAATGGAACACGGATTTGGCGGATTGAGCAGACGATGCGGATTTTTTTTAACGTGAAAATGGAACGTGGATAATGCGGATTTTTTTTAATGTGAAAATGGAACGCAGATTCGGCGGATTGAGCAGATGATGCGAATTTTTTTGCAATTCGATTAAAAACATTTAAACTTATACGATAATAAAATCCGCATTATCTGTGTTCCATTCATGCAAAAAAAAACCGTGTTCTATCAAATATAAAACCATGACAATATTACAAAAAATAGTTGAACATAAAAAAAAGGAAATTGCGGAGCGTGAGAGCTTAGTGCCAATCAAATTATTGGAACAAAGCATTTATATGGAAACGCCTGTAGTGTCGCTGCGAAAATACCTTTTGCGAGAAGATAAATGGGGGATTATTGCCGAATTTAAACGGCGTTCACCATCTAAGGGCGACATCAATATACACGCATCGGTCGAGCAGGTGAGCATCGGCTACATGCAAGCGGGCGCATCGGCTTTGTCGGTGCTGACAGATGAACATTTCTTTGGCGGAAAAAATGCGGACTTGACAGAAGCACGTAAATTTAACTTCTGCCCGATACTGCGTAAGGACTTCATTATCAGCGAATACCAAATATTGGAAGCACGAGCTATCGGCGCAGATGCGATTTTATTAATTGCAGAATGTTTGGAAAAAAAAGAAGTGGCACGACTTGCAAAGTTCGCAAAATCATTGGGTTTGGAAGTCTTATTTGAACTGCATTCTAAAGACGAAATTCCGAAAATAAACGAACACATAGACGTCGTAGGCGTCAATAATCGCAATCTAAAAACCTTTGAAGTCAATTTTCAAAATTCGATAGATATGTTGCCGTATTTACCGCAAGATATGGTGCGTATTTCGGAGAGTGGTATCAGCGAGCCCTCAAGTATTTTGGAACTACGCGAAGCAGGTTTTCAAGGCTTTTTAATTGGTGAAACCTTCATGAAAACCGCCGAACCGCATAAGGCTTGTCGAGCGTTTATTCGACAAATTGAGGTGGCGGGTTTGTGGTAGTTCGGTTAATTAGGTAAATTATTTAATTTCTTTCACTTATTTTCCTCCTCGAAAACAGTCATTTATCCCGATAAACTCCCGCTTTCAAGAAGAAAACTAAGGACAAAATAACCTCGTCGAAATCGCAAACTTATTATTTGCTCGTTACTAAGTAACGAGTAAATAATAACTTCACGATTTGGACGGTTTCTTTTGTCCTTATTTTCCTCCTCGAAAACAGTCATTTATCCCGATAAACTCCCGCTTTCAAGAAGAAAACTAAGGACAAAATAATCTCGTCCAAATCGTAAACTTATTATTTGCTCGTTACTAAGTAACGAGTAAATAATAACTTCACGATTTGGACGGTTTCTTTTGCCCTTATTTTCCTCCTCGAAAACAGTCATTTATCCCGATAAACTCCCGCTTTCAAGAAGAAAACTAAGGACAAAATAACCTCGTCGAAATCGCAAACTTATTATTTGCTCGTTACTAAATTCAATCAAATACACCAATCGAAGGCTGCCTTTACCTGCTATAAAATACGAAATTGCTGTAAAAACACCTCTGTCGTCATTCACAAACAGATGAAAACAGCATATACAATGCTAATTTTTTGCTCATATCGTACAGACGACTTCAGTCGCCATGTTTATTTTTTGTAAAAAAAATTATATCCTCAATATAAAATATTTTGGCTCATGTAGAATATCAGGTGGAGCGTGTGGGAAAAACTCTCCAATGGAAGATGTTCCATTGGGAAAGCGAGACTCCGTGTTGATTATAACTAAAATTCATCCTACATCCATCTCACCTAATTTCCTACATGAGCCAATGTTTTTTATCTATTCTCAAAGGTCAACCAAATAACAAGCATTTTCAAAATGCCTGTTATTTTTCCGAATATGTTTCAAAATTTCTTATCTTTGGAAAGCCTAACATTCAATCGAATTTAATATGAAAAAGTATATAATTATTTGTGTTTTAATAGCGCTCAATTTCACCTTTATGCACGCCCAATCGGATAGAGTCACAGGAAAAAACTTTGCGACCCGCAGCGAAGTCATCGCTCAAAATGGAATGGTAGCGACAAGCCATCCACTTGCCACACAAATCGGCTTGGATGTCCTCAAGCAAGGCGGAAATGCCATTGACGCTGCCATTGCTGCCAACGCCGCTTTGGGCTTGATGGAACCGACTGGCTGCGGTATCGGCGGCGATTTATTTGCCATCGTTTGGAGTGCGAAAGACCAAAAACTCTACGGACTCAACGCCAGCGGACGCTCTCCGCAAGCCCTTGATTTAGAATATTTTAAGAAAAATAATATCGACAAAATACCCGCATTTGGCGCATTGCCTGTGAGTGTACCGGGTTGCGTAGATGGTTGGTTTGAATTGCATAATAAATTCGGGAAAATGAAAATGCCTGACCTCCTCGCACCTGCGATTTCGTATGCGCGAGATGGCTTTCCAGTTACGGAATTGATTGGGCATTACCTAACGCTGACAGCACGACGATTCAAGGATTATCCCAACTTCGCGGACACGTACATGCCCAATGGCGAAGGCTTGAAAAAGGGCGATGTGTTCAAAAATCCGGCTTTGGCAAATACTTACGAAAAAATCGCTCGCGGCGGCGCAGATGCTTTTTATAAAGGCGACATAGCTCGCACGACAACGGATTTTCTGCAAGAACAAGGCGGTGTGATGACTTATGAAGATTTTGCGGCGCACGAATCGGAATGGGTAGAGCCGGTTTCGACCAATTATCGCGGTTACGATGTATGGGAATTGCCGCCCAGTGGTCAGGGAATCGCTGCCCTCCAAATCCTGAATATCATGGAAGGCTACGATGTCGAAGCGATGGGTTTTGGGACGCCCGAATACGTTCACCATTTCACGGAAGCTAAAAAACTCGCCTTTGAAGACCGCGCCAAATACTACGCCGACACGGATTTTAACGATATTCCTGTCGAACAACTCATCTCAAAAAGCTATGCCGACGAGCGCAGAAAACTCATCGACCCCAACCGTGCCGGACGCAATTACGCCGCAGGAGAACTTGAAAAAGGCAACACAATCTATCTCACTACCGCCGATAAAGATGGTAATATGGTGTCCCTCATTCAGAGCAATTATCGCGGAATGGGTTCGGGTATGGTGCCGCCGAGATTGGGTTTTATGCTGCAAGATAGAGGTGAATTATTCGCGCTCGAAGAAGGTCATTTTAACGTGATTGAGCCGCGCAAACGTCCGTTTCATACCATCATTCCCGCCTTTATCACGAAGGATGACAAGCCTTATATCAGCTTTGGTTTGATGGGTGGCGCGATGCAGCCGCAAGGTCACGCCCAAATCGTCATCAACCTCATCGACTTTGGCATGAATCTACAGGAGGCAGGTGATGCACCGCGCATCCGTCACACAGGCTCATCGCAACCCACAGGCGAGCAAATGACCAGTGGCGGCACACTCCAACTCGAATCCGCTTATAGTTACGAAACCATCCGCGCACTCGCTCGTAAAGGACATAAAATCACAACAGCCATTGGCGGCTTTGGCGGTTATCAAGCGATTCTATGGGATGCCGTGAATAAAGTATATTATGGTGCTTCGGAGTCGCGGAAGGATGGACATGCAGCAGGGTATTAATGCTAAGTAGTGGGACAAAAATAGGCTTACAATTTTGACGTGGTTATTTTTTCGATATTTTTTCTTACAAAAACCGCACATAGCCTACGCTACAGCCTGTCCCGAACCCCGATTCGGGATAAGGATTTTTGTAGGGAAAAATAGCGGAAAAAGAAACCGTCAAAAAGTAAGGATATTTTTGTCTCACTACTTACCCCAAATGAAGCCGTTATTTTTTTTATATGTTTGGCTAAATTTGACGCGCATAGCTGGGCTACGTAAGGAAAATTTAGTGAAAGAAATTAAATAAATTGTTCCAAAATGCGCCGTAATTTTTTCTTCTAAAGAATTCAAAAAATCGTTGCATAGCCATAGCTACGGAACTATTTTTTGTGTTTTTTAGAAGGGAAAAGAACAAGCATAATGGGGCAAGTTATTTATTTTCTT
>Ga0209295_1000820_pt1 | contig 12477 bp, 13 predicted proteins | sample Porto_5metaG_FD_187428 | JGI IMG/M metagenome (GOLD analysis project Ga0209295, IMG submission 187428) | Marine algal microbial communities from Porto, Portugal - Porto_5 metaG (SPAdes) (version 2) | ecosystem: Host-associated > Algae > Red algae > Unclassified | place: Portugal: Porto... | reverse complement strand
AACATTTGCATCTATCCACCCCATATTTTTATTTTCTCCTGCTACAAATACGGATCCTATAAGATTCTCACGCTCTTCGCTACTATCGTTATCTGCATAAGCTAAGGCAAAACCAATTTTCTTATTTTCTTTAAGCACAACAGGCTTTATGTTAGGCTCATCATTATAGATACCAGGGTAGACCTTTACAAACATTTCCCAATAGGTAGTATTACCCTCTGTTAGGTGTTTAGAAGTAATATGATTATTATACAAAGTAGGTTTTTCATCAACGCCTAAATCCACAACATTACCATCTAAGGCTACATGGTAGGTAAATGCATTATGATTAAATCTATGCTGGCCTCCAGAGTTATCTTCATCTACGTAAACAATAACACAGTCATCGTTCCACCAAAGTGTTAATGGGTCTTCTGTTTTGTCTAAAATGGTATCATCAACGATTTCCAATAAAATATAGAGTCCGTCTTCGTTCCATGCAATCTTATATCTACCGTTGTAATCGTCATGGTCAAAAGGACCGCCAATCCAATTTTGATCTATGGGTTTCCAATCCAATAAATTCCAATAGTTTTCTATAGCTCTACCATCTAGGGTAGGAGAATCATTAATATAAGAGACCGGCGTTACTTGAGAATTTTTCTTACTATTCCCATCTTTACAAGACGCTAGGCCTAAAAGAAGTAAAAGATAAATAGTCCATTTCATAATAAATAGTTGGTATCTATGATGTAAACACACTATTTTCTTAAATATTGTAAGATTAATAGTACTTCGTTTCAGGGAACAAGATATGATAAAATTAAAACAAGCATGTAATTACTGTATTGACCAATAGAATGTGTGATTCATTAAATTGACCAGTGCATAAAAAAAGCGCCCCTTTTGGGGCGCTTGTCTATAGAAATTTCTTGGGAGATCTTTTAATGGGCACTCTTCTTCAGATAATCTCCAAAGTTTGCTTTAAATCGATTCAATCTCGGTATAGATACATTTCTTATATATGAATTGTTAGGATTGTTCTTTTCATAATCCTGATGATATGACTCAGCTTTATAAAATACAGTATAAGGAACAACTTCTGTGGTAATTGGATCGTTATCGTACACTTTATTATCTGTAAGTGCCTTCATATAACTTTCAATTATCTGTTTTTGCTCATCGTTCTTATAAAAAGCAATAGAGCGGTATTGCCTACCACGATCTGGACCTTGTCTATTTAATTGTGTAGGGTCATGAGAACCAAAAAAGACTTGCACCAATTGAGTAAAAGATATTTCATTAGGATCATAGTAAACTTCTACAGCTTCTGCATGATCTGTTTTTCCATAACCAACTTCTTCATATGTGGGGTTCTTTTGTTCACCACCGGCATAGCCAGAGATTACTTCTTTTACACCTTTCACACTTTCAAAAATAGCCTCAACGCACCAAAAACAGCCACTGGCAAAATATGCAGTTTCATATTTGCTTAATTGTTGCGGACTCAATTTTACCTCTTCTTCTATTTCTTCATGTTCGGTTTCCATGATTTCCGAGTTTTCGGAAATGGTATTTTTCTTGACTTTAGACTGGCAACTGGTGGCAATCAAGGTCGCGCAGGCCAATAAAGTGATCTGTAATAATTTCATAACAATTTTCTTTTAGCAATTTGTAGGTAATTTACAAAGACCTTACGAGGAAAACGGTTAAAAAATGTTAACGCCATTAAAGGAAATTATATTTTTGATAAATGAACACATTACTTCACGCTCTTGAATCTTACTCGGCAGAAACTATCTGTATTTTAGATGCTGCTATTCCTGCAGACTCATACGTGACTCTTGATCTTTCTAAAGAGAACAAAGATTTATTGGATTTAGATATTACCGATTATACTATTTGTCAAAATTATATAGACAATGTACTTACAAACAAAAAAGGTGTTATTGCCTACGGCGGATATTTAGAACATAGAAACCTATATAGTGATAAAGAAGGTTTTACTTCTAGTAGTAAACCTATAAGAAATATTCATTTGGGTATGGACTTCTGGTGTGCTTCAGGTACAAAGGTATTGGTGCCTATAGATGGAAAAGTTCATAGTTTTAAAAATAATGCGACTATTGGTGATTACGGACCAACTATTATTCTAGAACATGTTTTAAATGATATTACTTTCTATTCTTTATACGGTCACTTAGCCGTGGATTCCTTATTAGGACTATATATAGGAAAAGACTTTAAAGCTGGAGAAGTACTTGCAACTTTAGGTACTCCAGATATTAATGTGAACTATGCCCCACATCTGCATTTTCAAATTATAAAAGATTTAGAAGGTAATGATGGTGACTACCCGGGTGTATGTGCAAAAGCAAGATTATCTTTTTATAAAGAGAATTGCCCTGATCCTAATGTGTTATTGAAGTTAGATTTAAGTAGGAAGTAATTGGTATTAAGTACGAAGTATTAAGTATTAAGTCGGAAATATAGAAAATAGATAATAGACTTTTATACGGTTTTGTTATTGAAGAGAATTTAGCGAAGCTAAATTTATACTCAACCAACAACCAACAACCAACAACCAACAACCAACAACCAACAACCAACAACCAACAACCAACAACCAACAACCAACAACCAACAACCAACAACCAACAACCAACCTCTATTTTCTCTATTCTTTACTCTCTTTTCTATTTTTTAAAACTCAATTTCTCGGTTAACGACTCTTAATATCGATAAGGTGATTTTTGGGTGTGTGTCATTTATCGATGCGATTTTACACTTAAACCGAACTTGTGTCAACTAACGAGAATTAGGGGTTTTTCAGCGATTCATCACCTAGTGAAACAAGGCCTGCGGCGTTCTATTATTGTAACAAATGCAAGTCATGAAAACAATAATCGCAACAATCTTCATCATCTTTTTAAGCTTCACTGCTCAAGCACAGAATTCTACTGAAGAAGTAAAGGTTGAAACTATTGAAATGAGCATTGTTACTGAAACAGCTTTTGAAGTAAAAGCAAATACGAATACAGAAGTAGCTAGATTGTACAAATTCAAAAACTCAAGAATCAAAAGAGATTTGAATTTCTTAACGAAAGCGAACAAGCCTAAAATGGCTTAGTCTTTTAGTATGAAGTAGGAAGTATGAAGTATGAAGTATGAAGTATGAAGTATGAAGTATGAAGTAAAGAGTATTAAGTAAGAAGTACAAAGTAAAAGGTTGTAAATTTATAAGTTGTAAAATAAGTCATTGAGTTTAAATGATGCCAATTCAATAAAAATTTAGCTTGGCTAAATTTTATAGTTTCGAACAACGAACAACGAACAACGAACAACGAACAACGAACAACGAACAACGAACAACGAACAACGAACAACGAACAACGAACAACGAACAACGAACAACGAACAACGAACAACGAACAACGAACAACGAACAACGAACAACGAACAACGAACAACGAACAACGAACAACGAACAACGAACAACGAACAACGAACAACGAACAACGAACAACGAACAACCAAAGTCAATTCTCATTTTTGAACTCACCTCTTGTAGTCCTATTATATGATATAAAATTATTTTTGTAGGAAAAAGCTTATTAACTCGATGAACTGCATAAATTCGGTGTCTAATGGAAGAAATTTTTGTAGGAAAACGGACTACAAAAATTGGTAATACATCGAAAAGCAAACTTTTCATCGTAAAAATTGTACCTCTTGTCGAATTCGAAATACGTTTACTTACGAGTAGTTGGTTATCTATAAACCAAATTTACCTACTTTATTATGCGTACAATTATTTTTTTATTCCTTGTTATCTGTTTGGGAACCAAGTCCCAAGCACAATCGAAGTCACCAGACACGAAAGTACAGACCATTATTATGCCAATGGCAGAAGTAACAATTAAGTCTGACGTAAACACTCATGGTTTCCAAACAGCTGCAAGGTTTTACAAAGTCAAAAATGCAAGAGTTAAACGTGCCTTACTTTTTAAGGCAAGAATAAGAACTGTTTCGTTCGCCTAGTTTAATTCTTCTACAAGTTTTTCGGTTACCTCTGTTCCCTCTTGAGGTAAGACGATAGTTTTTAAAACCTCCCATACATTTTCAGTAACTATTTTCTGTCCTTCAGCAGTTGGGTGTATTCCATCTTCTAAGTTCAATTCAGAAATACCGGCAACACCTTCCAATAAAAAGGGAATTAACGCGATATCATTAGATTTAGCTAATGCAGGGTACATCATCTTAAATTGCGAAGCATAATCTGCACCCATATTTGGTGGTATTTGCATACCTGCCAATATAATTTGCGTTTCAGGATTTTTGTCTTTGACCATATCGATCATCGATTGTAAATTATTCATCGATTCTGTAATGGGTATACCTCGCAATCCGTCATTTGCGCCTAACTCCAATACAAAAATATCTACTGGCTGATTTAGTACCCAATCCAACCGGTTTAATCCTCCAGAGGTGGTTTCTCCGCTTAATCCGGAGTTAATTACTTTATAATTTAGACCCAAAGAATCTAACTTTAATTGTATTCTATTTGGGAACCCTTCCTTGGTATCTAAGCCATACGCAGCGGTAAGACTGTTTCCGTAGAACAAAATCACTTTGTCATCGGCAGAAATTGCTTCTTTTTCCGGGCTACTAACTTCTTCGGTTTGGGTGTCAGTTTGCTTTTTTTCTGGTGTTTCTCCACATCCAACGAACAACAACACCAATAAAAAATAACGAAACTTTAATACTTTCAACATAGTCTTAACTTATTAGATTCCAAATCATTTGTTTATTTTGTTGCCTTGTACCAAAATGATTTATGACAAAGATATTAAACGTACGTAATCTAAAGAAAACGTATACCAGCGGATCTAGGAATTTGACAGTTATTGATGATATTTCTTTTTCAATTGAAGAAGGTGACACTTTTGCAATAGTTGGTCCGTCTGGTAGTGGAAAAACCACTCTTTTAGGGCTATGTGCCGGATTGGATGAAATAAACGAAGGAACCATAGAATTATGTGGGGAAGATTTAAGTGCTTTAAATGAGGATCAACGTGCACTCTTAAGAAATGAAAAGGTAGGATTTATTTTTCAAGACTTTCAATTGCTACCCACTTTAACGGCTTTAGAAAATGTTAGTGTTCCTTTAGAATTACAAGGGGCTGCCAATGCTTCTAAAGATGCAATGGAACTTTTAAACAAGGTTGGTTTGGGTGATCGTCATGATCATTATCCATCTCAATTATCTGGTGGTGAACAGCAGCGAGTAGCTTTGGCAAGGGCATTTTCAAACAAACCTTCTATTCTTTTTGCAGATGAACCTACAGGTAACTTAGATGAAGAAACCGGGGAAAAGGTCATTAAGCTTTTATTTGATTTGAATAAAGAAATGGGCACTACCTTGGTTATTGTTACCCATGATTTAGAGTTGGCCAATTTGAATAAACATGTATTGCGACTTAAAGGTGGTAAAATAGTAATCAACGAAACCACGGCAATATCTTGAGTACAACACTTAGAACATCAAAGGCACCATTCAATTGGTTATTAAAAATGGCTTGGCGCGATGGAAAGGCTAGTGGTAAACGTTTGCTGTTATTCATGGCTTCCATAATTCTTGGTATTGCCGCGGTGGTGTCAATTCAATCTTTTAGTGATAACCTAAAAGATAATATCGGTCTACAGTCTAAAGCACTTATGGGAGCGGATTTTCTTATCGATAGCAATCAGCCGGCAAATACAAGAGTAACAGAATTGATGGATTCTTTAGGTGGATATAATGCACGAGAGGTCAATTTTGCTTCAATGGCGGCTTTCCCTAAAAGTCTGACAACAAAATTGGTTCAGGTGCGTGCCATTGAGGGCGCTTTTCCTTTTTATGGAGCTTTAGAAACAGAACCGCTCACGGCTGCACAAGAATATTTGGAAAAAGGTGGGGCGCTTGTTGATGCTACTGCAATGTTGCAATACAATTTAAAACCTGGCGATAGTGTAAAACTTGGTAATGTTACTTTCCCTATTGTTGGCTCATTGATTACCGCTCCAGGAAGTACAGGCATTGGTGCCACTGCCGCGCCACCCATCATAGTCCCTTTTCGTTTTATGGAAAAAAGCGGACTCTTACAACGTGGTAGTCGTTTAAAGTATAATTATTACTTTAATAATGATAAAGCAGATTTAGAGGTTTTAAGTAAAGATGTTGATCCGTTATTAGATGCTGAAAATGCAGATATGAATACCCATACAGATACTAGCGAGCGCTTGGGTCGTAGGTATGATAATGTAGGTCGTTTTCTAAACCTAGTGGCATTTATAGCACTTCTCTTAGGGTGCGTTGGTATTGCCAGCTCTGTACATATCTATATAAAAGAGAAATTAAAAGCGGTAGCAGTGCTAAAATGTTTGGGTGCTACAAGAAAACAAACCTTTTTAATATACCTGATTCAAATTGCAGGTATGGGATTGTTGGGCGGACTCATAGGTACTATTATAGGATTGTTGTTGCAACAGACCTTTCCACTTATATTACAAGAATTTTTACCTTTTCAAGTTGAGATATCTACCTCATTTCAAGCCATATTCGTTGGTTTGTTACTTGGTGTTTGTATGTCCGTATTATTTGCTTTATCACCATTAATACATACTTGGTTTGTATCTCCATTACAAGTGCTACGTGTGCAAGAAGATACTGGTAAGAAAGCTAGACCTTACCAAATTTGGGTAATCGTTGCTGTAGTCCTTTTTATATTTTTATTCGCCTTTTGGTTATTGGGTAGATGGGTGTTTGCATTGAGTTTTGTTGCGGGTATTTTGGTGACATTTTCAATATTGGCGGGAGTGTCGGTTCTATTTATGCGATTGATAAAACGCTATTTTCCTAAATCTTGGAGTTTTGCCGCAAGACAAAGTTTGTTGAATTTATACCGACCAAATAATCAGACCGTAGTGTTGATTTTAGCCATTGGTATTGGAACGTTTTTAATTAGTACTTTATACTTTACGAAAGATTTTCTACTTGCCAAAACCTCTTTTGAAGCAAGTGCCGAAAGTCCGAATTTAATTTTGTTCGACGTAAAAACCGATCAGCGAGATGCCGTAGCGAACACCATTACGCCAAGGGGATTACCGGTTATAGATAATATCCCGATAGTAACCATGCGTTTAGAGCGTATAAAAAATCGAGAGGTTAATGATATTCGATTGGATACTACCACCCGAATGAACAAATGGATTTTAAACCACGAGTTTAGAACTACCTATAGGGATTCTATGATCGGTTCTGAGAAATTATTGGAAGGGGAGTGGATACCTTCTGTGGATTTTGATGCAAAGGTAATTCCTATTTCATTGGCAGATAATGTGGCAAATGATGCTTTAGTCACTATTGGTGATACATTAGTATTTAATGTGCAAGGGAAACTTATGACTACTGTTGTGGGTAATATTCGCCAAGTAGATTGGGCACGTATGCAACTCAATTTTTCTATTGTATTCCCAAAGGGAGTTTTAGAGAATGCCCCACAGTTTCATGTGGTGACTACCAATGCTCCAGATAAACAATCATCAGCAGGTTTACAGCGAGAATTGGTAAAGAAATTCCCTAATGTTTCTATCATAGATTTAAGACAGGTAGTAACTTTGGTCGAAGATATTTTAGATAAAATTTCATGGGTCATATCTTTTATGGCATTCTTTAGTATTCTTACAGGTATCATTGTATTGATAGGATCTGTTCGTAACAGTAAATACCAACGAATTCGTGAAAGTGTTTTACTAAGAACACTTGGTGCTCAGAGTAAACAGATCTTAAAAATTAATGCTCTGGAATATTTGTTCTTAGGTGTTTTAGGTACTGGAGTAGGAATAGTACTTTCTTTACTAAGTAGTTTCCTATTGGCTTATTTTGTTTTTGATACTCCGTTTGTTCCATCTTGGGTGCCATTTTTGGTGGTATTGCCTGGTATTACATTTCTAGTCTTGGCAATTGGTTTAATGAATAGTAGAGGAGTATTAAATAGTCCGCCACTACAGGTGTTACGAAAAGAAGGGAATTAATATTATATAATTGTTAGCAGAAATGCGAACAAATACATTTTTACTTTTCTACCTTTAATAGCATGAAAAAGCAACTATTCCTTTTGTTGGTTAATGTTATACTTGTTTGCTCTTGTAGTAACAATAATGTAAAAGCAGATTTAATAATTACCAATGCTGATATTTGGACGGGAGATATTGATGCTCCAAAAGCCGAGGCTATGGCCATTAGGGCAGATACTATTTTGGCTATTGGCTCTTTAGATGATATTGAAAAGTTTAAAGGCTCAGCTACTGAGGTTAAAGATGTAGCAGGAAAGTTTATTACACCAGGGTTTATTGATACTCATGTGCACCTGTTAATGGGCGGTAATAGCCTTTTAAGTGTGCAATTAAGAGACGCCAGTACAAAGCAAGAATTTATTGATAGAATTTCCGCCTTTACTAAAGAGATTGAACCGGGTCAATGGATAGTTGAGGGGAATTGGGATCATACCTTGTGGGGAGGTGAATTACCCAATAAAGATTGGATAGATGAATATACGGGTGATAACCCTTTGGCTATTTATAGAATGGACGGGCATATGATCTTAGCCAATTCTGCAGCTCTCAAAATTGCAGGTATAGATGAAAATAGTCCTGATGTAGAAAATGGGGAAATTGTTAAAAATGCTGATGGAACGCCAACCGGTATTCTTAAAAGTGAAGCCATGTACTTGGTGCTTAATAAAATTTCAGAATTAACAAAAGCAGAAAAGGAAAAGGCAATTAGTGCTGCTCAAGATTATTTGGTTTCACAAGGGGTAACTACGATACATGATGTAGATAGTTTGGGCGGTTTTGAGATTTTGGAAAAAATGAATTCCAAGAATCAACTTAAGGTAAGAATATATACTGCCAACCCCTTGAAGTATTGGAAAACAGTAGCTAAAGATGAGAATGACTCCAAATGGTTAAAGAATGGACTTATGAAAGGTTTTGTAGATGGATCTTTAGGTTCACATACGGCAGCCTTTAAAGAACCGTATTCAGATAAGCCTACCGATAAGGGTTTGTTCATTGTTGATAAGGATAGTTTGAAAAATTGGATATTAAACGCCGATAAAAAGCAACTGCAGATTACCGTTCACGCCATAGGTGATTTGGCGAACAACACCATATTAAATCTTTTTGATAGTGTCGTCGTCAAAAATGGCAAACGGGACAGACGACTAAGAATTGAACATGCCCAACACTTGGCTGTTGAAGACATTGAAAGATTTTCTAAACTTGACGTTATTACAAGTATGCAACCTTACCATGCTATTGATGATGGTAGGTGGGCAGAAGAACTTATTGGTCATGACCGTATACAAACCACGTATGCTTTTAAATCTATTTTAGATGCCAATACCACTTTAGTATTCAGCAGTGATTGGCCTGTGGCGCCAGCTTCCCCTTTGTATGGTATATATGCAGCTGTTACCAGAAGAACTTTAGATGGTGAAAACCCTAATGGTTGGGTGCCTGAACAAAAGATAAACGTTGAGCAAGCATTAATTGCGTATACAAAAGATGCTGCTTACAGCTCTTTTGATGAAAAGATGAAGGGAACTTTAGAAGTAGGCAAGTTGGCAGACTTCGTTATTTTAAATGATGATCTTTTTCAGATTGATCCTAAAACTATTAAAGATGTAAAAGTTTTGGAGACTTATGTTGGTGGTAAGAGGATATTCACAGCTAATTTTGATTAAAATAAATGGGATACAAGTTGTGCTGATAAGTCAAGAACAAAAGCTGATGGATTCAAGTACTAAAGTTTATTTCTTATGGGTAGGTTGACCAATGTTAATATAGAGTATATGATTTGTATTCGGGTCTAGAAATCTATACAGTTGTGTTCGTATTGTTGGTAGTTGAAAGTCTTCTTCATTAAATACCTCTAATAATAGTGATGCATAATCTGAACGGTTAAATTTTCCTTTTTCTTTAGTAATTTCAGATGCTCGTTGATTAAATAGTATGCTTTTCGGCTGAGCTTTATTTCTATACTGTATTAATGGCACCGTTTTCATAGTTTTGGCGAGTTTATACTTATAGTGCATAGTATTTATCTTTAAAGAATCTCCCAAAGCAAAATCACTTACTATTTCATAAGTACTATCATTACTTATTTCGTTTAATAGGCTGACATAGTTTTTATAAGTACCATCGGTAATTATGTTTTTGGAAATCAATTCCTTTTCAAAATCATCTAATATGGTTAAAAGGGCGGCGTGATATTCAGGATACTCTTTTTCTATGGCGCTATTGATAGCTTCGTCATATGTCATATTAGTTGCTTGGGCGGCTAATTCATTAAAAAATATAAAAGACATAAATACGAATAAGTATGTGTGTATTTTCATGAAGTAAGTATATGTTGTTCTATTTGAAATATGCTATTTTATCTGTTGTTAATTTTTATAACTTTAAGAAATACGTAATTTTTATAAATCAACCAATTATGAATATACCAGCAGATTTTTCATTTACATTAGGTTTTTTGCAAACTTTTTTAATTGCAGCGCTGTTCGTTTGGGTGTATTGTTTAGTTGATATTGCGCGCCATGAATTTAAGAATGACGGTAAAATCACATGGTTGCTAATTGTACTATTTCTACCCATTTTAGGTTCGGTTCTTTATTTATCCACAGGAAAAAGTAGACGTATTTTAAAAGTCTAACTTTAAACTCCTTTAATATTTTCAGCTTTCATAGTTACTTTTGACTTAATTACCGATAAATCTCTCACTATACGTAATTTGTCAACTAATCAACATAGCTTTGCACTTGAAATACAAAAGTGATTGTTATGCCGTTGTTTACCGATTTAAAAATATCTAGAAACTTAGAAAAAGCTCTTGATGATTTAGGTTTTGAAAATACTACTCCCATTCAAGAAAAAGCTTTTCCTATAGTAATGAGTGGTAGTGATGTTGTTGGTATTGCACAGACAGGTACGGGTAAAACTTTTGCTTATTTGCTTCCTATTCTAAATACACTGAAGTTTTCTAAAGATATTCACCCTAAGGTTATTATTCTAGTACCTACACGTGAGTTGGTAGTACAAGTAGTGGAAGAGGCGGAGAAGTTGGCTAAATATGCAGGTATTCGCATTCTTGGTGTATTTGGCGGTAAGAGTATGTTGCGTCAAAAAGAAGCTTTGGCTTTGGGTACAGATGTTCTGGTAGCAACACCTGCAAGATTGTATGATTTAATTCTTACCAAGGCGGTTCAATTAAAACAAGTGAAGAAGCTTGTAATTGATGAGGTCGATGTCATGCTTGATCTAGGCTTTAGGTTTCAGCTCGTAAATATATTCGAACTATTACCACAGAAGAGACAGAATATTATGTTTTCTGCCACGATGACCGATGATATTGAATTGTTCATTACCGATTTCTTTACCGGCGTTCAAAAAATTGCCATTGCCGTTAGTGGAACTCCTTTAGAGAATATTACCCAATATGGCTACGCTACACCTAACTTTTATACAAAAGTAAATTTGTTGGTCAACTTGTTACAAGATGAAGAAACCTACCATAAGGTTTTGGTATTTGTTTCAAGTAAGCGAAGTGCCGATTTACTGTTTAAAGAATTGGCAGAATTTTTCAGTGAAGAAATCTGTATTATACACTCCAACAAAACACAGAATTATAGACTACGTTCCATAAATCAGTTTGACGAGGGTAAGAACCGTATTTTGGTAACTACTGATGTTATGGCACGTGGATTGGATTTACAAGAGATATCTCACGTAATTAATTTTGATACGCCAACATACCCAGAAAACTACATGCACCGAATTGGTAGAACAGGTAGGGCAGAGAAAGAAGGTACTTCAATTTTAATGTATACACCAAAAGAAGAAGAAGCAAAAGACGCTATAGAAGAGTTGATGTCGCATAAGGTAAATCTACAACCTTTGCCTGATGGAGTTGAAATTGCCACTCAACTTACTTTTGATGAGCAACCAAAGCATAGAGAGCGTGAAAATCCGCTTAATATAAATGAAGAGGAACGTGGAGCAAGTTTTCATGAAAAATCCGATAAGAACAAGAAAGAAAATCAAGGTGGCTCTTATAAACGTATTATTAAAAAGAAATACACCAAACCAAAGACCCGTGGAGATAAGAACTACGGTAAACGTGGTAGAAACAAAAAATAGGAATATTTACTTCATTATAATGAATTCTGTTTTCCACTTCTATAGTTGCTTTTAGAGCCCAATTATAGGGGTGTCGTAAATTTTACGTACTCAAAAATATCGATTAAATACACTTCAAATCGGTGTGTTGTTTTTAGACCAAAAACCATTCGTCGACACTTTTTGTCTATTCGTCACAGATTTTTACGCTAGCCGAAAATTATAGCAGTTTAGCGAGGGGAAGAGGCATTATCCTTGACCTGAAACTACTTTTAT
>Ga0209295_1000814_pt1 | contig 12531 bp, 7 predicted proteins | sample Porto_5metaG_FD_187428 | JGI IMG/M metagenome (GOLD analysis project Ga0209295, IMG submission 187428) | Marine algal microbial communities from Porto, Portugal - Porto_5 metaG (SPAdes) (version 2) | ecosystem: Host-associated > Algae > Red algae > Unclassified | place: Portugal: Porto... | reverse complement strand
CTTTCATATCTTCAACGGTATCAATGGCAACGCCTGCCTTACCTACATCACCAACTACGCGTTCATGATCACTATCATAACCTCTGTGCGTAGGTAGATCAAAAGCAACGGACAAACCTTTCTGCCCTGCTTTTAAATTCTTTCTGTAAAATTCGTTGCTTTCTTTAGCAGTTGAAAACCCTGCATACTGTCTAATAGTCCAGGGTCTCAACACATACATTGTTGAATAAGGACCGCGTAGAAACGGGGGCATACCTGCTGCAAAATTTAGATGCTCAATATCATTGATATCCTCTTTTGTATAGCTTTTTTTCAACGGAATAGATTCCGCAGTAATAAACGGAGCGTCGTCAGATTCTCTATTACTATTCTTTTCCTCTTTGCTAAGCGATACCGAATTAGCTAATTGAATATGTTGTAAGTCTCTTCTACTCATGTGACAAACGGTTTTGCTCAAGTTCTTCTGCCAATCGTTTTTCTATAATAGGTGTAATCAGTGTTTTTCTTGGATTCTTTTTTACAAACGGATATAATTCTAACTCCTGATTCATTTTATCATCTTCATTTTGAAATGCATTCGTACCAACTAGAACAATCTTTCTTTCATTGAACTTCTCTTGTTGTTTACGTGCTCCATCAGCAATTCTATTCTGAATGGTATGATTCTTTAATTGTTTTAAGAATCCGCCATCTTTTTCAATCGACTTAAATAAGATCAATGCTTTTTCTGCCAATTGACTGGTTATGGTTTCAATGTAGTAACTGCCCGCAGAAGGGTTTTCTACCTTATCAAAATAACTTTCTTCTTTCAACAATATCAGCTGGTTTAAAGCTATACGATCGGCAAATTCATTATCCTTTTTATAAACGGCGTTATAATTTAAATTGAACACCGTATCTGCCCCACCTAAAACTGCTGACATACATTCTGTAGTGGTTCTCAACATATTTACGTTATAATCATAAATAGTCTTATTACGCTTGCTTGGCTCCGTAGTAATATGGCACGGAATGGAAACTTCATACGCATTTGCCAAAATTTCCCAAAGGTTACGTAATGCTTTAAGCTTTGCAATTTCAAAGAAATAGTTACCCCCAACCGCTACCTTAAAATCTATATTTTTTAATTTATAAAGGGCACCCTTCTCTTCTAATATATTTAAGTATTCATTGGCATGAGACATGCCGTATGCTAATTGTTGAACCATATCCGCTCCAGCATTTTCATAAAGCGAAACATCAACGCAAAGTAAATTTTCAATATCCTTAGAAATTAAACCCTCAACCAAATCGATATCTGCAGACATTGTATCGTACCAATTACCTGACCTAGCCAAATTACCTATTGGGTCTATTTGAAGATGCACATTTTTTGACTGGGAAACCTTAACAAGTATTTTGTCTATATATTCTTTAGACAAAAATTGCATGTTCAGATATACTTTTACAATATTTAAATCAATATTGTTCAAAATTACGGCAATATCAATGGTTGTATCCGGAATTAGAAACTGTATAGCTTCAGCACCTTTTTGAATACTTTTAAGCGCTTTTTCATTCGCCATTATGGCATTACCAGCATAAATAGACTGACCAATACTCCATGATGAGATTTGAGAAGTCTTCACCTTTACATGCTCTAAATCATCCGCATGATAAAAAGGTTTTACCTTTATTCCTTCAGGAGAATTCCAAACAACTTCTTCATTATAATCTTTTCCCTTTAAATCATACTGAATTCTCTGTTTCCATTCTTTTTCAGAAATGGTCTTAAAATTTTCAAACAAGTTTTCACCCTTCATATAAGACAGAGTTTAATTGAATATTGAGTTCTTTTAATTTCATCATTAAAACTGAATTTAACGCAATCTCTCAAAGATACAATAAGTAAACTGTGTTCTAGAATGAAGATTATTCTATCAATTCAGTCGCGTTAAGATTACGCACATTCTCCGTTTCAATTCTAGAAAGTTCTTTCAGCTCGTTCATTTCATACATGTTAGGTAAATCTTTTAATGGAGTGCCAACCGGAGCTGCCCAATTGATGTAATCTTGAAAACGAATACCATCAATAGTTCTTGGATTATATGCACTTCTAAAACGTACACCGCCATTATTGGTGCTATAACTGTATGCTAAATAATCAATGTAGTGAGATTGTTTATTTATCCAGTACATAAAAATATCATCATGGTCTTTGCCGCCGCCTTCTTTACCAAAAGTGACTCTAATAATATCATAATCCTCACCTTTTATAACCGTTTCACCAATAAGCTCTTTATGAACCGCCTTGTCGTTCAACTTATGTGGCAGTGTTGCAAAATATATAACCGAGTTTAAAGCATTGCTATGTATTGCAATATCCTTTTCAGAGAGTTCTACCACTTTATCATTAATAGTTCTACTAAAAGATCCATTGTTTAAATTGTCTTCAATTCTATTACCAATACTATCCTTGAATTTTACACGATAAGCAGCACCATCTGTATTATTGAACATGTATATTTTATCTCTAAATACAAACTCATAGTTTGCCTTATCATATGCAGTACCACCGTGAGCAACAATAGCGTTTTGAACAATAGACTCTACACTTAATTCTTGACTTTCTACTTTAGAATTTTGTTTTGAACTGGCTTCATCTTTTTTTGGAGTTTCTTTACAACTTACAATGTTTAAAACCACCAAAGCGATTACTATCTTAAAATACTTGATCATTTGTTCAGCATATAAATTAGGGTTGGACTTATCAGTAATTACCTCAACCATTCATTAAAATTAAATAGTCGATTGAAAAAGTAGTTACTAACGTATCAAATTTATTACTTAAATGAATGAATTTATAGTCTCTCTTCACAATAAGTGTTAACAACTGACTGAAATACAGGAAAAGCAAAAAAAACGTTACAATTATATTATATCAAGAAAAAACCGAACAACTATCATAATTTTAATAGCAATTCGGTTTTTAAATGTCACTGCCAAAACAAAGTAGGCAAGACAAAATATATTTTATGACCTATTGATTAACAATAAATGCATGGATTACTCCAGGTAACCAAGCAAGCAAAGTCAATAGAATACTTATTAAAAGTGTAGTACCAATACCGTGTTTCATAAAAACAGCTAATGGCGGTAATAATATATTTAAAATTATTGTTAGTAAAGACATAGTTTAATTTTTAGGTTCAATCAAAATTACTGGTATTAAGTATTTTAGCTTAACCCGATTAAATTGAATGATGACCTAAAAAATTTAAGAATCTAAAACAACGTTTAATTTTTTCTTTCCTCTAACAGCTCCTCAATAATATGCTTTAACCTACCTAAACCAATTGGCTTTACAATATAATCTGAAATAGCACTAATTTTCTTTGCTCTTTCAATATCAACAGGATCCAGGGAAGATGACACCATGTAAATGGTTATTTTTTTACCAACTCTAGGTTTAATTTTTACGTACTCTTCCATAAATTGAAAGCCATCCATTACTGGCATATCAATATCTAGAAAAATCACATCTGGGAATACTGAATTTTGATCAAGATTATCCAACATAAAATCAATTGCTTCTTCTCCATCTGAAAAAACCATAATCTCCATAGGTAATTTGGTTGATTCTAGTGTCTTGACCATAGTATATCTATAAATAGAATCATCATCTACAATACAAGTTTTTAAAACGTCATTCATAGCAATCTTAATTATAATATTATTGTAAAAGTTGTGCCAACATTGACTTCACTAGTTGCGGTAATTGTACCACCCATAGCTTCAACTTGAGTTTTTGTCAAAAACAAACCAACACCTTTTGCATCTGGGTGTCTATGAAAAACTTTATTGAGTCCAAAAAGTTTGTGTCCATGTCGTTCAAGATTAATGCCCAATCCATTATCCTTAAATGTAATGATATTTCTACCATTCTTAACCTTAGATTTTACTATTATTTCAGGTGCCCTGTCTTTTGCCTTATATTTTATGGCATTACCAATTAAATTAAGGAAAATACTATCCATATATATTCTATTATAATTGATAATGGACACTTCTGTGAAGTCTTCTTTTATAATAGCCCCTGAAGTTAGAATTGAACCGCTTAATGTCTGGATCGTACTATCTAGTGTTTCATTTAAATCGATACTCTCCAACTCTTCCTTTGTATCGCTGATTTTTGTTTTTAAAGCCTCAATTAAGGTGTTCAAGGTTAAGGTTAGCCGGTCAATTACCGTATCAAACTTTTCAAAAACATCTAAGCGCTCTTCCTCATCTTCTGTCAACTTATAAATTTCCATCAATGAATTTAAGTTCGCAACCGGAGCTCTTAAGTTATGAGAAGTAATATGGGTAAAATCTGCTAATTGTCTGTTTTGATATGATAGTTTTTGTGCAACTATTTCTAATTCTTCTTTGGCTTCAATTATTTTCTGTTCGGCTTTTTTTGATTCGGTTACATCTTGGCAAGTACCAATCATTTCTACAATTTCATCCTTTTCATTAGTAAAAACTTTCCCTAAAAGGAGAATTGTTTTAACCTTGCCCGAAGTGGTAATAATACGATGTGTAAAACTATTCCATATTTTATTCTTATCTACTTGTTCAAAATGATTATCAACAATTCCTATATCTTCTGGATGAACAAACCTATAATAGCTGTTGAAATTAAGGTCAGTTATAGCATCGTCAAGTTCTAAAATTGTATAAAAATTGTCTGACCATTGTACTTTATCTAAAACAGTATTCCATTGCCAATGCCCCATTAAACTAATTTTCTCAGCAAGATTTAAAAGTTCATTTTTTCGTCTTAATTCATCTTTAACCTCTTTAATTTTAGAGATATCAGTAGCCACAGCTATAAAACCTTCATTTTTACCGTAACCATTATTAACTGCTGTTACAGTTGACAATACAGGAAATGTTGAACCATCTTTTCTTTTATAAGTCCATTGTCTTGTATCATTGACATTTTCGTTTCTATAGTTAAAATTTTCATCATTTACACCACCGTTAAACTCGGCAATCATATCATTTCTAAATTGCTCAAGTTCTCCTTTACGAAGATATAATTCTGGTTTTTGCAAACCAATCATTTCTACAGAATCATATCCTAATAATTTTTCGGCACCTTTATTAAAGCGATTAATTATACCTTCTGAATTTGTGGTAATTACCACTATCGCATCTGAGTTAAAAATAGCTTCTAATTCTGCATTTGCAACAGTCAATTTCTGCTCAGAAATCATCGATGACGTTATATCTTGCGTTATACCAAAAATCTTTGTGGATACGCCTTTAGTTCGTTCGACCTTTCCTATAACTTTAACCCACCGATCATTACCCTTAGCTGTTTTAAGATTAAGAGTTAGATTAACTGGAGTACCAGTTTCTTGTGCATTTTTAAGTCCCTCTAAAATTCTATTACGACTTTCTTCATCTTCAAAAAAAGTTAACCCAGAAGCGATTGTAGGCTTGTAATCAAGAGGAACCTCGTGAATTTCATACACCATACTACTCCAGGTTACTTTTTCTTTTAAAAGGTCTATTTCCCACGAACCAATTCTTGCAATTTCACTGGTATCCCTTAATATAGTATTAAACTTTTTTTCCTTTAACTCTTTCTCTTTCTGCGCTGTAATATCACCAGTATGCATAATGAGTCCGCCAATTTCTCCTTCAGCATTATACCAAGGTCTTACATCCCAATAAATCCATTGAATGGACCCATCTTTACGATAAAAAGGTGCCTCATCGCATATATCAATAGCCCCTTTTAGACATAATTGATTTTTTTCTTTCCAGTCATCTCCTATTTCTGGAAAAACATCATAATGTGACTTTCCTACAATATTCTCATCCTCATTCTCAAAAACGAAATCTTTTATCCATCGTTTTGAAACTGCCAAATACACCATGTTAGTATCTAACATAGCTATTGCTGTTGGCGTTTGTTCAATAAATATTTGGTGATGTTTTTCCAGAACCTGAGAATTATCGTAGTCGTGAGTCAATTTCTATTTTTTAACATGTAATTATGTTAAAAATAGTAATAAAATACTGATAACTAATAAAACACAGATGTAAGCAAAAGATTACTTAACTAAATTTAAAACTTTCTATATAAACCTTTTAACCACAAATAACCATATTACCAGTAATACAGTAGTTATTTCAATTTCTTTCAATAAATCAATGCGATAATTTTAAATATGATATATCTCTCTATTGCCTAAATACAATAAAATACATCACATAGAATTAATTAGCAGCATAAAAACGGGCTCTAAAACAAACTTTTAAATAATAAGTTACTCTATCAAAATAAATTCTGAACGTCTATTTAATTGATGATCTTGATCAGAACAAATGACTCCGTTTGCGCATTTATTGATTAATGCCGTTTCTCCGTAGCCTTTTCCTGAAATACGACTTTCATCTATTCCTGCAGATATGATATAGGCAACCGTTCTCTTTGCCCTACGATCAGAGAGCCAAAGGTTGTAATTATCCTCTTCCCTACTATCTGTATGCGACCCAATTTCTACTTTTACTTCGGGTCTTTTTAGCATGTAAGCTACTACCTTATCTAAATTCTCAAAAGCATCTTCTCGTAAGTAAGAACTGTTTAGATCAAAATAGATTGGAGCTAATTTTAAAACTTTTACCAAATCGGCACCAATAACCGCAACTTTACTACTCTCTTCCAATACCACACGAGCATCTTTTATATTCTTTTCATCTGGTGTAGTGAACATAAACAAAGAACCCTCTTCGTAACCGTCAAGATTAGCAGTAATTGAATATTGACTCTCTTGACATGGAATTTCTATACTATAATTGCCCTGGGCATCAGTTGTGGTCTCCCCTATATTACCTCCTGAAGTGTTTTTACCATTCACGGTAACAAATGGCAAAGGCTGTTCCGTATCCTTATCCACTGCCGTACCAGTTATGGTCACCATACAGTCTATAGTTTTCAATGCATAAATATCGTCACCACCAACTCCGCCAGAACGGTTAGAGGCAAAGAAACCTGAATTGGTTTTTTCATCGAAAATCATTGAAAAGTCATCGTTGGGGCTGTTAATAGGGTTACCTAAATTTTTAACTGCTCCCTGACTCTTTAGATTGACTGAAAAAATATCTAGTCCGCCTAAACCTGGGTGACCGTCAGATGCAAAATACAATACACCAGATGCTGATATAAAGGGAAATGTCTCTTTACTTTCGGTATTGATTTTTGACCCTAAATTCTCTGGCGTTCCAAAACTACCATCAGTATTAATAGCTACCATAAAAATATCTGAAGCCCCTAAAGTTCCTGGCATATCAGATGAAAAATACAAGATTGTACCATCTTCGTTCAAGGCAGGGTGTGCAACGGAATATAGGTCGCTATTAAATGGCAGATCCTTTATATTTCCCCATACGCCATCTTTAAAAGTACTTCTATAAATTTTTAATCTGCTAATGCCTTTTTTATCCCTGTTGAATGAACCTTTTTTATAATTATTCCGCGTAAAATACATGGTATTCCCATCTTTTGAAAAAGTGGTAGAAGATTCATTTGCCACAGATTTCAACTCTTCAGGAAATGCTGTTGCCGTACTATATTGTTCCTTCTCTGGACGCGTTGTTTTATATAGGTTTAAATACGGGGTAGCACTACGATCAGTAGTTTCTAAATCCCTACCGGTTGAAAACACCAAAAACTCATTATATAATGATGGTGCAAAATCTGATTCTTTAGAATTTACCGAAGACAAGTTTTCAATAGTATACTCGTTAGATGCAGTCATTAACTCATCAAAATAGCTTTCATCCTTGTTATAATTCTGAGCACGCACATCATTCTTTTTCGCCTTTTTGAACTTCTTCATCCAAACTTCTGAATCTTTATAATTCTTAATCGATTTTAAAGACTGTGCATATCTATACATATAGTCAGGCTCTATGGTTGAACTATGCAACTCTAACAGCTTTGCATACCAATAACTAGCTTCGTCATATTTTGCCCTTAAATAAGCTTCATTACCAAGATTTTTGCAAATATCTTCATCAGACATCCCCTTTTTGCTCAACTCTTCATATGTTGACGCATTACCCATATATGCATAATGTTCAAAATTATCGGCTACAGTTTTTTTGTTCCCTTTCTGCGCAGCGCACACTGAAGAAACTAAAAGCAGCAATAAAAGAACAATTGATGAGCTAAACTTCATTAATATTTTTTTTTAAAAGAATCTAGGGGTTAAATCAATTTTATCTTTCTTTAGAAACTCGTACCTAAGAAAAACCTCAAAAGAACCATTATTATATTTTGTTCCTCCTAATTCAGAAATATCACTATCATAGGCAAGACCAAGCATAAACTCATCGGTCATTTGAAATCCGAATAAAGCACTTACAGCGGCATCCCATCTGTAAGCTGCACCCATTGAAAATTTATCGTTCAATAAAAAGTTTGCCGATACATCTGCCTGTAACGGCGCACCAGAAGTAGCTTTTAAAAGAAAAGCAGGTTTAAATTTCCATGATTCAGACATCTCAAACACATATCCTGATATTAAATACCATGTTATTCTATCAACAGAAACCAAACTATTGCTACCATCAGAACTATCAAAATGCTCCGTTTGTAAAAAGTTGGGTATGGATAAGCCCGCGTAAAACTTATCGTTATGAAAATAAACACCTGCTCCAAAATTGGGCGTAAACTTTTTATATAAATCAGTATCGGTAATCGCTACACCACCTGCACTATAATTTCTAAGGTTGTTAAAATCTAGATTCAACAAATGTCCGCCAGCTTTCAAACCAAAGGATAGCTTATCCGTTTCTGAAGTTTCTAACGTATACGAGAATGCAGCATCTATGTAAGTATTTTGATTGGTATTGTTTCCTATTTCATCATGAACTATAGATAGCCCCAACCCAACTTTATTCGAAGTTGCTCCGTGCACACTCAAGGTTTGGGTATTTGGAGCACCATCTCTACCCACCCATTGCGATCTGTGCAATGCTGAAATACTTAAAGCATCTCGAGATCCAGCATAAGCAGGGTTCACAGAAAAAGTATTGTACATATATTGGGTATACTGGGCATCTTGCTGACCGAATACTGATTGTTGACCGCATAGTATTACGATAAAAACCAAAAAGAATATGTTTGCTATTTTCTTCATTTTTTATCGAATTACGTATAAGTATCCCGTTAATATTTTCTCTTCTCCATTAGCCGTATAATAGATGTCATAATAATATGTTCCTGCAGGTAATTTTTCATTTTGATTAATTGTGATTCTGCCCTCAGATACTCCATTGAACGCTCTAGTCTTATTTTCATAACCTTCAATCTCCCAAACCAATACTCCGTATCTATTATAGATTTTTACAGCATTTTCAGGAAATCTTTCTATGTTGATGATTTCAAAACCACCGTTCATAATATCACCAGGCTTTACCAAATCAAGTTCAACATAAATATCACATTTACTTCCTGCTGGTGGTGTACCTCCAATAGAATCACAAGAATCCAAGGGATCTGTTCCGTCCAAGACTTCTTGTCCGTCCATAACTCCATCTCCATCAGTATCCGGATTATTAGGGTCAGTACCTAAAGAAAGTTCTTCATCATCTGGCAAACCATCATTATCACTGTCATTATTTAAGGTTTCATTATCAAAAATGATAACTACTTCACCACTACCCTCATTACCAGCTATATCAATTGCTGTAATAAATAATATTGTTTCAGGATTGATCATAGGGAATGCACCATTTTCTGGCACATCTGTTTCTGTGTTTATTTCCCAAATTCCATTGATATCCGTATTGATCACATAGTCCAAAACAATACCCGTATCAGCTACCTCAACTGTAATATTCAATATCTCATTAGGACTTCCCAAACCTAGTAGAACGGGGAAAGTATCCATAGTTTCAAAACTATCTACCAATGGTGGTTCAGTATTAACTATGTAAGTATGTTGATCAGAAGCTGAGCCTGTGTTTCCTTCAATAGTTAACGTAGTTACAGAAGCAATTATATTACTATCGTCATCTGCTACTAAGTCTGTGCCAGGCACTGCTATTTCAAAAAGACCATTTTCATCAACAGCACCTGTATAATTATTGGCATTGATGACCAATGTAACAATGTCTCCCGCTATAAAATCACCCGAAACTGTTCCTGTAACAAAAACGGAATTTTGAGCTTCGGTTTCATTAACGATATTATCTGATGTAACATCATCCAAAGTTATAATAGGAAGTACTATAATGGTTTCTTCACAATCTACAATTCCGTTGCCATCAGCATCAGTTTGATTAAATTCGACAGTAACAATGCTAGTGTCATTAGTTGCACAAGGCAAAATTGCTGCAACTGTATAGGTAAACGTGTCATTCCCATTATCAGCCCAAGTTCCACCAGCATCCGGAGAACCTGATAGCTGTGCAAAAAGGTCTGCATTAGTAATGGTATCGCCTTCGCAAATAATCAATGCCCCATCAATCCCGGCATTTGGTTGTGCTTGTTCTGTTACGGTTACGATACTTTCATCGTCTACCGTACATGGTGATATAGCAGCTACGGTATAGGTATGTGTACCATCGCCATTATCAGTCCATGTTCCACCTGTATCTGGTGAACCTGTTAACTGAGCAAAAAGATCATCGTTATCAAAACTAGCTCCGGCGCAAATATTCAATGTTCCATCGATACCTGCATTCGGCTGTGCCTGTTCTGTTACAGTTACAGTACTTTCATCGTCAACTGTACAAGGTGAAGTTGCCGCTACGGTATAGGTGTGAGTTCCATCGCCGTTGTCTAACCATGTTCCACCTGTATCTGGATTGCCGGTTAACTGGGCAAAAAGATTATCGTTATCAAAACTAGCTCCAGCGCAAATATTTAAAGTTCCATCAACTCCTGCATTCGGCTGAGCCTGTTCCGTAACGGTTACGATACTTTCATCGTCAACTGTACATGGTGATATTGCTACTACTGTGTATGTGTGAGTTCCGTTGCCATTGTCCGTCCATGTTCCACCTGTGTCCGGTGAACCGGTCAGTTGAGCAAAAAGGTCTGCGTTTGTGAATGTATCTCCTGCACAAATATTTAAAGTTCCATCAACTCCTGCATTCGGCTGTACTTGCTCGGTTACCGTTACGGTACTTTCATCATCTACCGTACATGGTGAAGTTGCCGCTACTGTGTAGGTGTGAGTTCCGTTGCCATTATCCGACCAAGTTCCACCTGTATCCGGAGAACCGGTTAACTGGGCAAAAAGATCATCGTTATCAAAAGTGGCTCCGGCGCAAATGTTCATTGTTCCATCGATACCCGCATTAGGTTGTGCTTGCTCTGTTACGGTTACGATACTTTCATCGTCTACTGTACATGGTGATAATGCAGCTACGGTATAGGTGTGCGTTCCGTCGCCATTGTCTGACCATGTACCGCCTGTATCGGGAGAACCGGTTAACTGAGCAAAAAGATCATCGTTATCAAAACTAGCTCCGGCGCAAATATTCAATGTTCCGTCGATTCCTGCATTTGGTTGCGCTTGTTCTATTACGGTTACAGTACTTTCATCATCAACTGTACATGGTGCCGTTGCAACTACTGTGTAGGTGTGAGTCCCATCTCCATTGTCAGACCATGTTCCACCTGTATCTGGTGAACTGGTCAGTTGGGCAAAAAGATCATCGTTATCAAAACTAACTCCAGCGCAAATATTCAATGTTCCATCGATACCTGCATTAGGTTGCGTTTGTTCTATTACCGTTACAGTACTTTCATCGTCTACCGTACAAGGCGATGTTGCTACTACTGTATAAGTGTGAGTCCCATCTCCATTGTCAGCCCAAGTTCCAACAGCATCCGGAGAACCTGATAGTTGTGCAAAAAGTTCTGCATTGGTAATAGTATCCCCTGCGCAAATATTTAATGTGCCATCAATCCCCGCATTCGGCTGTGCTTGCTCCGATATGGTTACGATACTTTCATCATCCACTGTACATGGAGCTATAGCTGGTACTGTGTATGTATGCGTGCCATCGTTATTGTCGACCCATGTTCCGCCCGTATCCGGTGAACCCGTTAATTGGGCGAACAAATCTGCATTCGTGAACGTATCGCCAGCACAGATATTCAATGTCCCATCGATACCCGCATTCGGCTGTGCTTGCTCTGTTACCGTTACAGTACTTTCATCGTCTACCGTACATGGCGATGTTGCTACTACTGTATAAGTGTGAGTCCCATCTCCATTGTCTGACCATGTTCCGCCCGTATCCGGTGAACCGGTTAACTGGGTAAAAAGATCATCGTTATCAAAACTAGCTTCAGCGCAAATATTTAAAGTTCCATCAACTCCTGCATTCGGCTGCGCTTGTTCCGTAATGGTTACGATACTTTCATCGTCAACTGTACATGGTGTTATTGCTGCTACTGTGTAGGTGTGAGTGCCGTCGCCATTGTCAAACCAAGTTCCGCCTGTATCCGCAGCACCGGTTAACTGTGCGAACAAA
>Ga0209295_1000811_pt1 | contig 12537 bp, 8 predicted proteins | sample Porto_5metaG_FD_187428 | JGI IMG/M metagenome (GOLD analysis project Ga0209295, IMG submission 187428) | Marine algal microbial communities from Porto, Portugal - Porto_5 metaG (SPAdes) (version 2) | ecosystem: Host-associated > Algae > Red algae > Unclassified | place: Portugal: Porto... | reverse complement strand
CCAAACGTATACGCAGGCAATACTATTGTTGTAATAATCTGTTTCTGTATTTTACAAAAAAAACAGCCAACAATAACAGAGCATTGTTGGCTGTTTGTATCTTAAGCTCGCTGCAGCCTTACGTCTCAGCTAACATCAATACGTTTTAAATCTACAAAAAAGAAGTATTTCACGGAACGATCTAGTTTACTCGATAGTTCGGTGCTTCTTTAGTGATTTGCACATCATGCACATGCGACTCTTTCATACCCGCTGAGGTTACTTTGATAAACTGCGGATTGGTACGCATATCTTCAATCGTGGCAGAACCCGTATAACCCATTGATGAACGTAAGCCACCAACCAACTGATTAACGATACCCGCAACTGGTCCTTTATAAGGAACACGGCCTTCGATACCTTCTGGTACTAGCTTCTCTACGCCGTCTTTTGCATCTTGGAAATAGCGATCTGAAGAACCATTTGATCCTGACATCGCACCCAAACTACCCATACCGCGATAAGCTTTATAGTAGCGACCTTGGAACAGCTCAACTTCACCTGGCGCTTCTTCAGTACCAGCCATGAGTGAACCAACCATGATACATGATGCACCAGCAGCGATTGCTTTTGCCATATCACCTGAATAACGAATACCACCGTCAGCAATCAATGGAATGCTGTCTTTTAAAGCACTAGCAACATTATCAATGGCTGATATTTGTGGCACACCGATACCTGCGATAATACGCGTAGTACAGATGGAACCAGGGCCGATACCTACTTTTACTGCATCAGCACCTGCATCACGTAAAGCAATTGCGGCCTCACCTGTTGCGATGTTGCCACCGATTACTTGTACATGCGGATAGTTTTTCTTGATCCAAGATACTTTATCGATCACGCCTTTTGAGTGACCGTGCGCAGTATCAACGACGATAACGTCGACATCAGCAGCGATTAGTGCTTCAACGCGTGCTTGTGTATCAGCACCAGTACCAACAGCCGCGCCAACACGTAGGCGACCTTGTTCGTCTTTACATGCATTTGGATTATTTTCAGCTTTGGCAAAATCATTAACAGTAATTAAACCACGCAGGCGGAAGTTATCGTCAATAACGATGACTTTTTCGATGCGGTGCTCATGCAACAATCTTTTGATATTTTCGTTGCTTTCACCTTCATGCACAGTTACTAGCTGCTCTTTAGGTGTCATGATCTGGCTAACTGGCAACGATAAATTGGTCTCAAAACGCCAATCTCTATGGGTAACAATACCTACAACGTTATCTGTGCCTTTTTCGACCACAGGCACACCTGAGATATTGTTATCTTGTGTCAAACGCAGCAACTCACCGATCGTCATCTCTGGATGGACAGTGATAGGATCAACAACGGTACCCGCTTCAAATTTTTTGACACGGCGTACTTGTGTGGCCTGCTTTTCGATGTCCATGCTCTTATGCAAAATACCCATGCCACCAAGCTGTGCCATAGTGATAGCCATTTCAGACTCAGTCACCGTATCCATCGCCGCAGAGATTAGCGGAAGATTAAGTGTGATGTTTTTGGTCAAACGAGTAGACAGATCAGCAGTTTTTGGCAGAACTTCAGAATAGGCTGGTAATAATAAAACGTCATCAAAGGTTAAGGCTTCATCGACAATTCGCAACATACAGACCCCTAGTGGTGGTTATTTTGATGGGTAGGAGCTCAGGGTCAAGCGTATCAATCATTGCAGCTGCAAGCACAGTGCCGACTCATCGCTAACCACTCAGTTATCCTATAAAAATAACGCCACATTATAACAAATAAGCGCCTCGCTGACACACTATATTTGTCAGATTATTTTACACAAGTGCGTCTTTATCGATGACAATTATGCTTCAAACCATTAATAACTCGCTTTTAAAGCCAATCAAGCTCGCAAAGCCCATTGTTACTCCTGAATCCTATTCGCCTTTAGTTAACGTAAAGCGCTCTGTAGGTAGATATTTGTTTTGCTGCGCATGCAGGTAGCCAAGCATTTGCTCTCGTATCTCACAAGCCAGCGTCCATGCCTCTATAGGCCCTACCGATGAAACAGCGCCGCGCAGTTGAATGGTATTTTCGGTCACATCAACCACATACATTTCAGGTTCTGTTTTATCATCCCAAAGTTTATTGTCCTTGACCATCGATATAAATTTCTCTCGGATAGCGTCGATATCTGCGCCATAATCGATATATAAAAACACAGGACAGGTCTGATGTACTTCCGTATGCGACCAGTTCTCTACTCGGTCAGTGATTAACTCACGCATCGGTACGATTAATCGTCGTTCATCCCATGTTTTTAATACTGCATACGTGTAGCGTAGGTCTTCGACGGTACTAAAATTATCATCCATTATCACGCTATCCCCAATCCGTACTGGCTGCGTCACCGCCACCTGTACACCAGCGATGATATTCCCCAATATCGGCTGTGCCGCAATACCGATAACCACACCTGCAATACCCGCTGAAGTCAGTAACGTCTTGCCAAGGCCTTCCATATTGGCAAATTCACTAAGACCTATCCAAAAGCTTCCTAAAATCATCACAAAAATAAAGACACGGCGAAATATCGATACATAGGTACGGCGGCGACGCTCTTTATCAAAATGCTCTGCAGCCAGATTCTCAATCTGCATGTCTTGATAGCGATTGGCAAAAAAGTTAATGATACGAATGCCCAACCACATAGTGCTAAATACCAGTCCAATCCAAATAAGTGGACGAGTCGATGAGGCGACTGCATCTAAATAAGGAAAACCACCAGAAACTAAAGTAAAAACCAGTGAAAAACTGATGGCAAAAGTTAATGGTACTGTCAGCTTGCTAATCAAATCGGCAACACCATTGGTGCTACCAACATACATGCTATATTTTTCATCATCGATATAATGGTTGATGATTTTTTCAGTACCTTTACTGAGCAACCAACCTAAGCCTATGGTCAGTAAGAAAAACACAATAAGCGCTGAGAACTCCCATAGCGCAATTCCAAAGAAATTTAACTTTAACCAAGTGGGTAAATAACGCTCGAATTCAGCTGGATGATACTGCTCATAGAGATTATCAATATTGCCTACTGTCTGCGCCGAAAATACCCAGACAGGAGCCCCTTCCCCTACTCGTACTCGCTGCAGATAGATAGGAACACGGCGCTCGCGATAATCAACATAGCCAAGCTGAATAGAACGTCTGGCAATACCCATGACACTACTGTTATTACCAAGCGGCGGTTCAATTAAGCCATCGGGACGATCTGGCATATCGTCGAATACATAGAGCTCTTTTTCGGACAATAAGAAATCCAATCGTTTTGTGAGATCAAGAGCACGGCTTCGTTGGCTTTTCTCATCAATCAAATTCATGTTTAGCGCGTAAGCGGCCAAATCATACTGCTGTTTCATTAACGCTGACTGAAAAAACTCTAAGGCTGCAAGCGGTGTTTCTAAGTTAGGTGGCTCAGATAACGGCGGCAACCCAGCATTTAGCTTATCGAGTATATAGTAGCTCTCACTATATTCTCCGGTCAGTGCCGTATCACCTTGTAGTCTACCTGCCTGCTCCACTGCATTACGCTCAGTAGGATCAAATATCTCTTCAGTAATACCAGAAATACTGACACTCTCATCTTTAAGCGCATCGACTTGCTGAGCGGCATATTCAGTAAAATTATCAGGCTTAGTAGGTGTTTGTTTTTCCGGCTCGCTCGTACTTTGTCCATTTTCACTATTTGCGGCATACACAGGCACATAGATCACACTTATAGCGACAATCAAAAGGCCCAACAATACTTGCAACACATGACTTTTAAAACGACTTTTCTCTACATCTAATTGATGATTATCATCTGAGCGAAAAACAGCACAATGATTGTCCATAGGATTGTCTTTAAGAGTATTCATGTTTTCAAAGCCATCAGTCTACAAAGGAAAGTATAAAAAAATATATCGGTGCTGCTTTAAGCTAATTCAGTAAGCAAAAAAAAGCCAGCCTAAAGCTGACTTAATTTATTACGAGATTTGTAGCTATTTACCCTATAAACGGCAAGAATTGTTTTAAGCGCGGCGCCATGTCGTGCCAGCACGGCTATCTTCGAGCTCAATACCCGCCTCTTTTAGTTGCTCACGTATCTCATCGGCACGGGCAAAGTTTTTGTTGGCTTTAGACTCTGCACGTTCGATAATTAAATTATCAATAACCGCATCCGTTAGACCATCTTCTGCCTGATCACCAATCACTGCTTGCAAAAACTGCTGCACTGGCTGCTGTAAAATATTTAATACCTGCGCCAATGCTTTTAGTTGCTGTGCTAATTGCCATGCAGTATCAACGTCTTCCGCCTTGATGGCTTTGTTGATATCGCGAGCCAATCCAAATAAGACACTAATAGCCGTCGAGCTATTAAAGTCGTCATTCATTGCCTTGATGAAGTCTTGACCAACCGCGCTATTGTAAGCTTCAGCGATTAAGTCTTCATTAATTACGATTGGCTGTCCTTTTTGTTGTTCAGCTAACTTCAACGCATTGTATAACCTGCTTAGGCTATTATGCGCTTCATCCAATGCACTATCAGAAAAGTTAACTTGGCTGCGATAATGGCTCGATAATAAGAAAAAACGTACAGTCTCAGGTAGGTATTTTGCCATGACATCACGAATAGTAAAAAAGTTGCCCAATGATTTAGACATTTTTTCGCCATCGACATTGATAAAACCAACATGCATCCAGTTACGAGCATACTCACAACCAGTTGCCGCCTCAGACTGGGCGATTTCGTTCTCGTGATGCGGGAACTGTAAGTCATGACCACCGCCATGAATATCAAAGGTACTACCCAGGCATTTGGTTGACATTGCTGAACACTCAATATGCCAGCCTGGACGCCCCTGACCCCACGGTGACGCCCACTGCGGCTCATCAGGTTTTGCAGCTTTCCATAGTACAAAGTCAAATGGATTGCGCTTATCATTTTCAACTTCGACTCGCGAACCTGCCTGCATATCGTCCAGATTACGCTTAGATAATTTGCCATAACCATCAAAGCTATCGACAGCATAATAGACATCGCCGTTGTCGCCTGCATACGCATAGTTGCCAGTGACTAACGTCTCAATCATATTCTGCATATCGTCGATATGATCGGTCGCACGTGGCTCAGCATTTGGCATCTCACAACCAAGGGCAGTCGCGTCTTCATGCATCGCTTCAATAAAACGCTGAGTCAACGCCCCAATCTCTTCACCGTTTTCAGCGGCACGGGCAATGATTTTATCATCGATATCAGTGATATTACGTACGTAATTCACGTCATAACCCAAACGTGCCAACCAACGAGTAGCCATATCAAAACCGACCATCACTCGCGCATGACCAATATGACAATAGTCATAAACGGTCATGCCGCATACATACATACCAACCTGCCCTGCTTTGAGTGGTACAAACTGACGCTTGCTGCCAGTCAATGAATCGTAAATGGCAAGTTGGGACATCGCATCTGCAAGTGGTGTGGTCATAGTAAAAAAGCCTTGTAACGTAAATAAAATAGAGAAATGTGAAATCTCAGCCGCGGTGTATGAATAAGCCATACCAACGACTGTGACTATAAATCCAGAAAATAAAAAATTCAGACCAAAAAACGTCGTGATATAAAACGTAACCCATTATCTTAGCGAAAACAGCCGTAAAATACTACAATGGGCACGCAACTAATACCATTCAATCATAAATACCGTTAAGGATGTAAAGATGGGCAATCGCTTAAGCAAAATATACACACGTACTGGAGATGACGGCAGCACTGGTATGGCTGATGGCAGCCGCCTTAGTAAAGCGGACGATTTATTTAGCGTCATGGGTGACATCGACGAACTCAATTCGCATGTTGGCTTGGTACGTGCGCAACTAAAGCACAATAAAGGGCAATCTATAGAGAAAGAGTTCTCTGAAGCCTTGGTCATCATTCAGCACTTGTTATTCAATATAGGCGGCGAGCTTGCTATGCCAGAGTATGAAGGGGTTAATGCCACTCATATTGAATGGTTAGAGCAGCAAATAGATATGATGAATGCCACATTGCCACCTCTAAAAGACTTTATTTTGCCGACAGGTTCTATATTGGTGAGTCAATTACACGTGGCGCGTAGTGTGTGCCGCCGCGCTGAACGTCAAGCTGTAATATTGCAGCAGCAGCGTCCACAAGCGATTCGTCGTACTGCCGTCAGCTTTATCAACCGCTTATCTGATTGGTTGTTTGTCGCTGCACGCTTCTGTACAGACCCAGAAAAAGTCTCTGAGGTATTGTGGGACAGTCAAGCATTGAAGACGTTCACTGACAGTCAATAATATTGTCGATCCGTTATGATTTTTAATCAAACGAGCTAAATATAGTCAATCCATTGTACTTATCATTATTCAGCTTAAATGCAAAAACCCCCGCGACATGACTGTTGCGGGGGGTTTGTTATTTAACGATAGTAATTAGCTCTACTAGAGTATAACTGTCTCTTGTTATAGTGACAAATTAATAAGTCGCGCTGTTGTCTTCAATGATGACCATGTCGATGGTCTCATCTTTAGGTACGGCTTTTGGAGTGGCTGGCTTACTAGGCTCAGCAGCTGCTTGGTTGTTTGCAGTCGAACTGTTCTGACTTTCAGCAGGCTTATTAATGGTTGGCGGCGGCGTAGGTTCAGTTGGGCGAATCGGCTCAACTGGCGTTACAACTCTTGGCTCACGGATTGGCGCTGTTTGGGTGTTATCATTGTTTTGTGTGGCACGGCGCTCAGCAGCACGTTGGGCGCGCTGTTCATCCATTGCAGTTTTAAATACAGAACCTGCCATCACGTCTGCAACGACGGTCATCAGTGCGGGCTGACCCGCAATACGCGTACGCACTTGACCGCCTTGAGTACCGACGATGTAAGTGAAGGCGTCATCAACAAGCATATTGTTATTAATACGGATATTGTCTTGCGCTAAGCGTGATTGTAAGCTTGGCTGATTATTGGCCGCTTGTACCTGACTGGCTTGATATAAGTCTTCACTTGGTAACGTCATGCTGACACTTGCTTGACAAGTGGTCATGCCGTTTTCATTCGCTTGCTGCAAGATGGCAGCGTTTTGGACATCAATGACAACGCCATTGATTTTTTCGCTAACCACACCATTTGCTAAACTGATTTCAGCGTCATTTGCATAATTGGCAGCCAATGACTGTGCTTGTTGATTGAGCGTATTCTTTAGCGCTGACTTAAGGCGATCTTGTACCATAGGGTCATCACAGCTTACGACAGGAGCAACAGCCGTTTCAGACTCTGTAGTATCTTGTTCTGTTAGCTCTGCCTGCTCGGTCGTGTCTTCTTTATCTGAGCGATCACAGCCTGCAAGCGCCAAACCACATACCAACCCAATTCCAGCAACTTTATGCCACTTGCTTAAACTTATATTTGCTACGCTCATACTTACTCTACTCCCAATTTACTGGTTCTTACCGCCACTGACTGACAGTGTTCAACATACAGTGTTTGACATTTAAACCGCAACGCTCTGTGCCACAGATATGAAATCCACATCATTATACGGTGTTTAGATGAAATGGTCATTAGTGTAGCCCATGGATATACAAATAGTGCCCCCCATTATAGTAAAAACTGGCATTTGGTTGCAAAAACATAACAAACATTGAAACAGCGATTTTAAAGAGTGAGACTAAAAACAGGCATTTATGACACAAATTTCATTAGACGCTACCGATATGACGCTATATGATGACGCATAAAAACAATCTGTAGTTGTTCAACATGATAAATTTTAAAGGCACACGATTACTAGGTCATCGCGGCGCACGCGGTGAGGCATTAGAAAATACCTTTTCAGGCTTTCAATATTCTCAAAATCTCAAATCAAGAGGCTTAGCAGGCGTAGAGTTTGACATACAACTAAACGCTGACGGTCATTTAATCGTATTCCATGATGACGATCTAGAGCGTATGTGCGGTCGGCAATCACGTATTGACCAGTTAAGACTGACTGAAATTCAATGCCAGTTGCAGTTTGGCCAACCTATTATGACATTGGCAAACATCGCGCCTGCGCTTAGTGGGTTTAACGTTATTGAGCTAGAGATCAAGACACATAGCCGTACCAATTACGCAGTATTAATCGCAGCGCTCCAACAAGCATTTATTAATACACCTCTTGCCAGCTTACCAGTTGTATTGACGAGCTTCGATGTAGAATTGCATAACCGTTTGCAACGTCACAAACAATTATCTCATATGCCTCGCGGCCTGCTCATTCGTACGCCAGAAGCGTTGGCAAATGCTACCAACACTGCATTGCAACTCGGTTGTATTCAACTGGGCATTCATTATCCACTTTTGACCCAAACCGTCATCAAACATAGCCACCGCTATGGATTACCAATCAGTGCTTGGACGGTCAATGATATTCCCACTATTGAGCAACTCATAAAATGGGAGACCGATGTTATCATTACGGATTTCCCAAGTCATTTGCTATTGCCTTAACCGACTTATCTGTACTTTTTTGATATTTAATCATTTTTTGATGAACCCACTTTCCCTACATATCATCCCTTTTTGTTACACTTTTCCTTCATGTCTGATAAGTCACTCGTAATTTTGACCAATACAATCTATAATTCATACAAGTTATTGTTATTTAGCAATATTTTTATAGTGTATAAGTGTTCACTTTACACGATTTTTAAGGTAATATGGTGGCTTAAATTAATACCGTTAGGGATATTATATGATTGCAAAAAAAGCACTTGGCTTACCGCTTAAAGGCTTACGTTTCGCTATCAAATCTGGTGACACGCTTGTAAAGACCGCCAGCACTCAAGTAACGCGTTTTAAGACTCGTTTTGATGAGAAAAAGGCGCAAGCTGCTTTTAACGAGCAGCCTGTTGCAAAACGCAATTATGCTAAAGCTTCTGAGCAAGCAGATCTTTCTACGAAAGATCAAGGCATTGACGTGCGTGAGTTCGAATTTACCAAAGCACCAATCAACTGGATTCCAGCGGCTATTTTAGTAGCGACGCCAATTGCTGCTGCTGCGATTACGCCATGGTATCTATGGACTCATGAAGTTAGCGCTCCTGTTTGGGGTGTGTTTGGTGCCTTTATGGTATGGACAGGTATCAGTATCACGGCGGGTTATCATCGTCTGCTATCGCACCGTGCTTACAAAGCGCACCCTATTGTCAAAAACTTTTTATTGTTAGGTTCAACCTTAGCCGTACAAGGCTCAGCGTTTGATTGGGTTTCTGGACATCGTACTCACCATCGTCATGTAGATGATCGTTTGGACGATCCATATTCAGCACAGCGTGGTTTTTGGTTCAGCCATATTGGTTGGATGCTACGCAACTACCCTAGCGGTAAATTTGATTATAAAAACATTCCTGATTTGACCAAAGACAGAGTCTTACAGATTCAGCATAAATACTATGGTTTATGGGTAGTTGCCATGAATGTTGGTATGGTTGCTGCTATTGGTTGGCTCATTGGTGATGTTTGGGGCACTTTACTGATCGCTGGTTTGCTGCGCTTGGTATTAACTCATCACTTCACCTTCTTCATCAATTCGCTATGTCATATGTTTGGTACACGTCCTTATACGGATACTAACAGTGCTCGTGATAACTTTTTCTTAGCTATCTTTACGTGGGGCGAGGGTTATCATAACTATCATCATTTCTTCCAGTATGATTATCGTAATGGCGTGAAATGGTGGCAATATGATCCAACAAAATGGTTAATTGCTGGTTTATCAAAAATCGGTTTAACGACTGATTTGCGTACTGTTGATGATACGACTATTAAGCATGCCGAAGTGCAAATGCAGTTCAAAGCAGCACAACAGCAGATCGATACAGCCACAAGCACTGGGCTTGATCTTCCTCATGCGATGAAGAGCTTCCAAGACCGCATTAAGTTTGAATACGATGCATTTAAACAGACTGTCGAAGAATGGCAATCGCTGAAAGCTCAAACTATTGAAATGAAAAAAATAGAATGTGCTGATCGCTTACGTGAAGTTGATGATAAGCTAAAGCATGATTATGCGAAAATTGAGCAGAAAATACTTGAGCATAATAGTAATCTAAAGACCGCCTTTCGCTCTATCGGTGCAAACGAAAAAGCGGCTTAATTAATCTCTGATTTGTTTTATAATTTTGAAGCTTCTCCATCCCCCTATCCGTCCTAGATAGGGGGATTTTTTTGCTTATAATTTATCGCTTATGTCATTCCAGCTACTTCTAATGATTTTATTATCGTAATAAATGATTACATACATTGGCTAAACCATTGCTTTCTCTAATCTAAAAACAGTCTCGTCCATTAGAGTCAGTTAATTGAAGACAGATAATTTTATTTTTTGGTCAGATATTACAAGAGATGGACAGAGTGCAACGATGCCATATGAGAGCTATGCTATAGTGACATTCTCACTTTTATATTTTAATGGAAACGGCCTGTATGCGTTATCAAAACACTTACGTCAACCTAGACACGCGCCTTTATCATGAGCAGCCACCGACGCCACTAGACAATCCTCGAGCTGGTCACTTCAATACTCAAGTTGCACAGCAGTTAGGCTGGGCAAACGATGAGGATCTGATGACTAATTGGGTTGAGATATTGGGCGGTCAATACGTTCCAGCTGACTTTAAACCACTATCAATGGCCTATGCCGGTCATCAGTTTGGACAGTGGGCTGGGCAATTGGGCGACGGACGCGGTTTACTCATGGCGCAGGTACTCGATAATGATGGGCAGCCACAAGACTTGCATCTCAAAGGTGCTGGTTTGACGCCCTACTCACGCATGGGTGATGGGCGCGCAGTCTTACGTAGTACTATTCGCGAATACCTGTGCGGTCATACATTGACCCAGCTTGGCATCCCCTCGTCTAACGCTTTGGGGTTTGTGGTATCTGATACAAGAGTGCGCCGTGAGCGTGTTGAAGCAGGTGCGGCGTTGATGCGTGTGGCGGACAGTCATATACGTCTCGGTCATGTTGAATGGATTGCTAGCTTTGCCCCTGATGTATTGGGTGAGTTCACTGACTATATGATTGATACTTATTATCCAGAGTGCCGCGATAGCGAAACGCCTGTACTAGCATTTTTGACTGCAGTGGTTGAGCGTACGGCTCGTATGATTGCTGATTGGCAATTGATTGGCTTTGCTCATGGTGTCATGAATACAGATAATTTATCTATCACAGGCAGTACTTTGGACTTCGGGCCGTTTGGCTTTATGGAGCGTTTCAATCCTGCATGGATTAATAATCACTCCGATCATACAGGTCGCTACGCTTATCAAAATCAGCCTGCTATCGGGCATTGGAACCTAAATGTTTGGCTGCCACACTTTATGCGCCTAGAAGGCGTTACTCGTGAGACGCTATCTGATTGCCTAGCGCCTTACGAAGCAACCTTTATGCAGCACTATCAGCAGGGTCTGTGCCGCAAGCTTGGCCTGCCGCATCAAAGAGAGAGTCTCAGTTTAGCCTTTGAATGGTTGACGTTATTAGAAGATAATTTGCTCGACTATACCAATAGCTTCCGCGCCCTACTCGGTTTGATCGCACCAGTAGATCATCCTTACGAGCAAAAGCTACTGGCTACCATGACCACTGAATTAAGCGGTGATGCGCAGCAAATATGGCAAGACTGGTCAACACGTTATCTGGCACAGATCGAGCAGCTGCCACTTGAGCAGGCAATTAACGACATGACAACCAACAATCCTGTCTATGTCCTTCGTAATAGCATGGCGCAGCGTGCAATTACTGCCGCAGAGCAAGGCCAGTTTGAAGAGGTTGATCGGGTGTTTCAATTATTAGCCACTCCTTATAGGGTGCAAAATATCGCCAATGATTTAGATACTAGTCCGCCTGCACCCGATACACCGCAGATATCCATTAGCTGCTCGTCTTAATAGTTGCTCATCTTAGTAGTTGCCCGTCTTAACACCTTTCAATTCTGTAATATTTTGAAACATTATGAAATTAAGGTTGATATCTAGACGCGTTTTTTGGCATTATCAACGAGATAAATAACGAATATCATTTTATTATATTATTCGCATAATTCATTGTTGTTGACTAGGCAGTGAATTAGCAATAATGCTAGAATGAATATTTTAGCTAGTTTGCTTTTTTGACCTGATCTTTGATCGTCGACCATGATTCTGATGGTCGTGAGTCGTTTAACGTTTTTATACCTTTCAATTATTATCATTCAATGATTTTTGGAGGGTTAGACGTTGTTTTTTATCACCATTTAATTTATTCCAATTTATTCCAACCATGGCAATTATTATGAATGACGATACCACTTCGAATACGGATAACCTCAGTACAGAAAAAGAGCAGTTTGAACAAGCTGCCTTACATTACCATGAGTTTCCACGCCCAGGTAAAATTTCGGTAACCCCTACTAAGCAGCTAGCCAACCAACGTGATTTAGCACTCGCCTACTCTCCAGG
>Ga0209295_1000810_pt1 | contig 12541 bp, 15 predicted proteins | sample Porto_5metaG_FD_187428 | JGI IMG/M metagenome (GOLD analysis project Ga0209295, IMG submission 187428) | Marine algal microbial communities from Porto, Portugal - Porto_5 metaG (SPAdes) (version 2) | ecosystem: Host-associated > Algae > Red algae > Unclassified | place: Portugal: Porto... | reverse complement strand
GACAGAGCTTGGCCAGTGGCTTTTGTAACTGATTTGAAGGGTAGGGGTGATGCAGCTTTATCTTTACTGATCAGTACTGCAGAACAAGAAGGTTATGTATTGGCTAGTCCAAACAATCTAAATGATTCCTTAGCTATTTCTGAAAATGTACTTATAGCCAATAGAGTACTCAACTCTGTTTTTAATACCATACCGACGGCAAAATATCGGATATATACTATTGGTTTTGATGAGGGAGCTATGTTTGCATCTATTTTACCAGCTTTTATAAGTGAATTAAAAGGGGTTATTTCTATAGGAGCTGAAATTGGTAGTTTTGAAGTTTTAAATCCTAAAAAACCATTTCAGTTTATAGGTATAGTCAATAGAGCAGATTTTAATTTTTCATCAATGTATGAGTCTAAATTTCACCTTAATAAATTAAAATTTCCTAATGAATTATTAGTGTTTGATGGGGATAGAAATTTGCCGGAAAAAGAAACAATTGCAAAAGCGTTTAGAATGTTGACATTGACCGGTATGGCAAAAGGATATTTACAGCGAAACGACAGTCTGATCAAGGCATCATATAATGAATTTTTGGTAGATGTTAATACGAATGTTTCTAATCAGAAACCATTATTGGCAACATATCAAATGTTAGATATGGAGAAAATTTTCTATCCTTTAATGGAATTGGATTCCTTAAAAGCTTCGCAAAAAGTATTGAGAAGAAGTACTTCTTACAGACAAGCCAATAGAAGTCAGAATAGTTACTTTTTAAAAGAATCGTTTACTAAAGAGGATTATAGTTATTATTTAGAAGAAGATATTATTTCTTACAATTATGCTAATTTAGGTTGGTGGAATTATCAGATGGATGAATTGAATAAATTGGATAAAAGTACCAATCTGTTTGAGCGCCAAATGTCTTCTAGATTAAGGGGTTATATCAATGCTTTGGTTTCTGATAATATCGATTTTATAGCTGCAGATGAAAAGGTTGATTGGGAAGCTTTAAATTTATTGAACATGATAAAAACAATAACGGCACCAACGGAACATGAGGGGTATTTGAATGTGATATCCGCTAGTTCTAAGATGGAAGATTATGGTACGGCGCTTTTTTATTTAGAAGAGCTTTTGAAAACAGGTTACTCTGATAAGGAGAAGCTATATTCAATAGAACATGCATCACTATTTAAAATTATGCCTGAGTTTAATGAGATGATTGAAAAATATCTAAAAGATGCTAGATATGATGTTATTGAACAGTAAGGTGCGGCACCTTTTCTAAATCCCAATCTATGACCAAACCCTTTGCAAGAGATTTGGTAATTTCTTTTCCATACAGTACTTGGCAAAGATATAAGGCTGCTTCAAAACTTTTTGCTCCGCCTGCAGAAGTAATGTATTTTCCATCGTGAACGAATAGAACATTGTCTTTTATATTCAAATCAGGAAACATCTTTCTATAGTTTTCCACATCACTAGGGAAGGTGGTCGAAGCAACTGAATCTAAAATTCCTGTTTTTGCCAAAGGGAAGGCTCCATCGCAGTGGCTTGTCATATAAAGTGCCCTTTTATCAACTTCTTTAATAAAATCTAACATTACCGTGTCTTTCAAATCACTGTCCATTGAATGTTCTGCGCTAGGAACCACTAAAATATCTATTTTGGGGAGCTCGTCTTTTGTATAATCATAATCTGGCAGTATACGAACACCTTCAAAAGTGGTGATCGGTTCTAAAGTGTTGGCAACTATAAAAGTGTTCATTGCCTTTATATTCTCTCTGTATTTTGTGTGTTGAAAAATATCGAATGGTGCAGTAAATTCAGTGTTAAAAGTACCGTCCATAATTAAAAAAGCAACATTGTAGTTTTCAGTATTTAGCTCTGGCATTACTCTTGTCTTTTCTATTTCAACCTCTTTCTCTTGTGCTATCTTATTTTCTTGACAGCTTAATAAAGTTAAAAGTATAAACGGCAAAACATGTGTAAATTTCATATGGAAAAAGTATAAGGTTCTAAAATACGATTATATGTAAAAAAAAAGGTACAATGAATAAATTGTATTTTTGAAATGTAAAGTTAGAGATATGAGATTATGTATTGCAGTTTTGGTTTTAGGAATGTTTGTTTCATGCGGACAAGAAAAGAAATATCACGATGTAAAGGATGAAGTAGTTGCTACTGCAACATCAGATAAATTGGCAGATATTTTAATTTTTCAGAAAGAATTAAATGCTGAATTTAAAGACCCTGAAACTTCTCCATTAGCGGATCGCTTTCGTATTGATTTTGAAAGCTTGGATTTCTTTGAGCCAGATACCAGTTATGTCATTGAGGCAGAATTTATAAGAACTCCTGAAGCGTTACCATTTTCAATGCCTACTACTACAGATAGGGAGTCTACGGAGGTTGTATATGCTATCGCTAAGTTCTCTATTAATGGAAAAACCCATGAATTGGAAATTTACCAATCTCCAGATTTAATTACTCAAGAAGAATATGAGGATTACCTGTTTTTGCCTTTTACAGATAATACGAATGGTAAGGAAACTTATGGTGGTGGTAGATATCTGGATTTAAGAATTCCTGATGGTAATACAATTATTCTTGATTTTAATAAAGCATACAACCCGTATTGTGCCTATAATAAAAAGTTCAGTTGTCCTCTGGTACCTGCCGTAAATAATTTAGATACTGAAATTAAGGCAGGGGTAAAGGCATTTAACCACTAAGTTGTAAAATATAAAAACCTCGGCAGGTATTGCCGAGGTTTTAAAACTTAAACTATAAAATCAACCATTAATTTTATCAACTACTTAGAAAGAGTAGATAGCTGCTACTGCAAAAGTAGATAGACTATTAGTTGTGCCGATACCATCACTTTCAAAAAATGGCTCACGATCGTTACCAAAACTATCTAATCTTATTTCTGGCTTAATGATTAAATTATCTTTTGTAAAGCTACCAGTAAGCGTTAATCCTAATACTGGTATATCTTCAATAGCGTCACTATCGAAAGTACGTTCGAAATATTCACCTCTTAGACCGATAGCAAAACTATCTGATGTTGTTATTTGAGGGTAAAGAGCTACGCCATAAAAACCAGTTTCTTCTTCTGAATTATCATTGTAAGCCGCATTTATTCCAAAGAAGAAATCTTCAGAAATATCAAATCCACCAGTATAATCTATTTCAAATCCTAGACCACCACTAGTGCCATTATCATAATATAAATTAAGATACTGTCCAGAAACTCCTAATTGAGCTCCATAAGCATATTCCCCTGTGCTACTTGTATCGTTAACATCCCATGGGTTGGATACGGATAACATTAAGCTAACATCATCGGATAAGGCAATATCAGCTTTAACCCCTAAATGAGAAAAAGGTCCATTTGAAAATAAATACGAAACACTATAATTAAAATTGGCAGCAGGTGCTATTACCTCATAACCTAAAAATGTATTCCAACGACCTGCTGTTAAGGTTACTTTATCAGAGACATTCCAATAAGCATAGGCTTGGTTGATGACACCATTAAGAACATCGTTTTCAAAAGTAGCTTCTGTTCCTCTAGGTCCAAAAACTAAATCAACAACAACACCAGTATTCTCCATGTCATAACTACCAATAATGTTGGCCATACCTAGGGCGAAACCAGTTTGATTAGCAAAAGAAGTTTCTGTTGCTGTAGTGGCTGCACCACCATCTTTAAAAGCAGTTCTCCAGTAAGCATCTACACTACCAGATATAGTAAGTGGTTTTTGTGTATCTTCATCTTCTTGAGCTACTACACCAGCGGCTGCAAAAAGCATAAGACCTGTTGCGAAAATATTTTTTACGTACTTTGTATTAATAATCGTTTTCATAAATTTTGATTTTTATCCCTTTTAGGATGAATTAATTTGAGTAATTTATTTGTTGAAAAGGTTATGTAACGGAGCGTTCTGCAAAACGCTCCGTATTTTTTTTATTTGTCGCTTGAAATATGCTCAGGGTATGCTTCAAGACCATGCTCTGTAATATCCAATCCTTCGATCTCGTCTTGTTTAGAAACTCTTAAACCTATTGTTTTCTTTAATATAAATAGAACAACAAAGGTTCCAAAAGCAGCCCATAAAATGTAAGCTAAAGAACCGTAAGTCTGAACCCAAAGAAGACTAGCGCCACCTCCGTATAAAAGACCACCGTCTAAAGCGAATACACCTACTAATACAGTACCGATGAAACCACAAGTACCATGTACAGATATAGCACCTACTGGATCATCGATCTTAAACTTTTTGTCCAATATTTCAATAGAAAGTACTACTGCTAGACCACAAATTAGACCTATTGCAATTGCACCCCAGGCATTAACAGCACCACAACCAGCTGTAATACCAACTAAACCTGCTAAGGCACCGTTCAATGTCATAGAAAGATCTGGCTTTCCGTATTTTATCCATGTTAAGAAAAGAGCGGCAATAGCTCCAATACCTGCAGCTAAGTTTGTGTTGATAATTACGCTACCTGCCGCAATAGTATCATCACCACCCCAAGCTAATTGAGAACCACCGTTAAAACCGAACCATCCTAACCAAAGGATAAGAACACCTAACGCGCCGTACATCATATTGTGACCCGGTATAACTTTTACTTCTCCGTCAACATATTTACCAATTCTCGGACCTACCATAATGGCAGCTACCAAAGCAGCACCACCACCTACGGCATGTACTACAGAAGAACCTGCGAAATCAATAAAACCAGCAGTGTTTAACCACGCATCATCATCAAATGGCCAGTACCAGCTACCAGAAATAGGGTAAATAAATGTTGTTAATACTGCAGATAAAATTAAATAAGTTGAAAATTTAGTACGTTCTGCAACTGCTCCAGATACAATTGTAGCTGCTGTTGCACAGAATACAGTTTGGAAAAATAAATTATACCAATCTGTTGCACTAAAGAAGAAATAACCTTGTTCAGCAGGACTTGATCTAAAAAAGCCTCCTAATACTAGATCACTACCGTACATGATACCGTAACCTACGGCCCAGAACATGATTGAACCTACGGCAAGGTCCATTAAGTTTTTCATTACTATGTTTCCTGAGTTCTTGCTTCTGGTAAAACCGACTTCTACCAAAGTGAACCCTGCTTGCATAAAGAAAACTAAAATAGCGGCAATGGTAATCCATAAGGCTCCCATGTCTCCATTTATCGCTTCTATAGCTGCGTTCATTGATTCTTGTGTTGCTTCATTCATAATTGTAATTTTTTGAGTGGTTCTTATAAGGGTTAGTTAATTCCTGCCAAACCTTTTTCTTTGGTTCTAATTCGATAGGCTTCTAATACTTCTGATACAAATACTTTTCCGTCACCAACATTACCTGAATATGCCGATTCTAAAATTGTATCTACTGTTTTCTCTAAAAAGTCATCTGAAACAACTATAGATAAATACCTACGTTGAATATCTGTAGTGCTATAAGAAATGCCACGATAAACATGCCCTTGTTTTTCATTTCCTACCCCGGTTACATCCCAGTAACTGAAGAAGTTCACCTCTATTTGATGCAATGCCTCTTTGACATCGTCAAATTTTGATTTTCTAATAATTGCCTCGATTTTTTTCATTTGAATAAGTTTTTGATATTGCCAAATATATGTTAAAAACATGCACACCCTAAAAATTTTAGGGGATCACTACTGATTTTTATCAGTATGATAATTTATACCCCTAAAATTTTAGGGTATTGTTATTAATGTATGTATATATTGAAGATAAAGAGAATGAGGAATAGTGATTTGAGACTTATCATAGAATAATCGTCAGAAAAATGACTAATTATCTAACGATTGTTTAATAAAACGGCAAATACTTAAAAAAATGTATAAAAATAAAATAGTAGGCAATGAATGTTAGTTCTATAACATTTTGCAAATCCATAGCCCAAATGATATAGCCAGTATACCAATAGCTACACTTAAGCCCATATATAGGGAAGTTTGAAGTAGTGAAGTTTCTTTTAATAAGATGTTACTTTCTAATGCAAAGGTTGAAAAGGTAGTGAAGCCACCACAGAAACCGGTAGCCAATAATAATGTCTGATTTTCTGAAATGTAATTGTTCTTTAGAGACAGTCCTATTAGTATACCTATAAGTAGACAGCCAATAATATTGACCAAAAAGGTACCTAAATAGAAATTTGAATAATAGGTATTCAGGTTTTTAGATATATAATATCTTAAAATACTACCTAAACCCCCGCCTAAAAAAACCAGTAAAAATTGTTTCATACCTTATAAAGGTAAAAACTAAACTGCTTTCTTGTAGCTTGTAGTAAGTAAATCTAAAGGATAGATTACAGAGGTTGGTTGTTTAGCTGATTTTTGAGCTGTCGTTTTCGCTTTTTGAGAAACACTGATCAAACTAACTACTACCAAGGCAATATTAATACCTACTAATACTAAAAAAATTGTAAGAAATGTCATCATAATTTATTACACCTTATAGATGAATAACGCAAAATTACGGTATTTGGTATATATAACGCCTTTATATATCGTTTTGTTGTGAAAACGTTAATTTTTGTGGTGTAGGAAAAAAATTAACTATTCCTTTAGGAAAAACTTGATAAAAAGCAGTAGAATTATGAATAGTATAAAGAATACACCTATCCATTTTACGCCTTTAAAATTTTTTTGGTGCAATTTCAAATCTTTTCGGTAAGAAATGACAATTATGATGGCGAAAACCACTGCAAAAGCAATTGCAAAAATGATTTGTCCGGTGCTAAACATATTTTATATTTTTACGCAAAGCTAACCGAAAACAGTATAATAAAGATGAAAAATAAAATCAAAGCAGTAGAAGAATTTCATAATTCTTTTGGTCTGGGTGTTTCAGAAGATATGATTGCGGATTTAGGAGAAGCAAAGAACACTTTGCGTTTCAATTTAATGGATGAGGAAAACAAGGAGTATTTAGAAGCAGCTCAGAATAACGACCTCGTTGAAGTCGCCGATGCATTGGGTGATATGTTATACATATTGTGTGGTACTATATTGGAACACGGTATGCAGTATAAGATCGAAGAAGTATTCAATGAAATACAAAGAAGTAATATGAGTAAGCTAGGTGAAGATGGTAAACCTATTTACCGTGAAGATGGTAAAGTACTTAAAGGACCTAATTATTCTAAGCCCAATATTGGTGCTATTTTAGATAAATAAAAAAGGGGCGAAGCGCCCCTTTTTAAATTGTTATGATTTGACTTTAAAGCGCCATCCGAATTTATCTTCAGATTTGTTGTACTGTATGTCTGTTATGATTTTCTTTAATTGTTTACCAAAACTGTTTTCAAGTTCCGGTAAGTCATAATCTGTATCTCTGTAGCCAAAACCTGCTATAGGTGAAATAACCGCTGCCGTACCGGCACCGAACATTTCTTTCAAAGACCCGTCTTTTGCGGCTTCAACAACTTCTTTTACCGTTATCTTTCTAACCTCGGTCTTAATGCCTTGATCTTTGGCAATATCTAAAATACTTTTTCTGGTAATACCATCAAGTATACGATCACTGGTAGGTCCTGTTAATAAGGTGTCATTTATTCTAATGAATATATTCATGGCACCAGCTTCTTCAATAAATTCATGGTTGGTGTCATCTGTCCAGATTACTTGGTTGTATCCTTTTTCAACAGCAAGTTGCGTTGGGTAGAACTGACCTGCATAATTACCGCCAGCTTTCGCATAACCTACGCCGCCGTTTGCCGATCTTGAATATTTTTCTTCAATAAGTACTTTTACCTTGCCAGAAAAATAAGCACCAGATGGCGCACAAGCGATTATGAATGTATATTCATTTGCGGGCGATGCATGAAAACCGTTGCCTGAGGCGAACATAAATGGTCTTATATATAACGAACTACCATCTTTTGTTGGTATAAAATCTTTATCTAAATTTAAAAGTGTAGTCAATCCTTCCATAAAATAATCTTCAGGAATTTCTGGGATACACATTCTCTTAGCCGAAATATTAAAGCGCTTATGGTTCTCTAAGGGTCTAAATAGATAGACGTCATCATTTTTATCCTTATAAGCTTTCATGCCTTCGAAAATAGATTGTCCGTAATGAAAAATCTTGGAAGAAGGGTCTAGCGTAATGGGTTGGTAAGGTGTAATTTTAGGGGTTTCCCATGCACCGTTCTTATAAGTACAGACTAACATATGGTCTGTGAATACCAAACCAAAGGCAAGATTGTCAAAATCTACTTGGTCAATTTTTGAAGTTTTTACCTTTTCTACTATGATGTCTTTCGTTGCAATACTCATGAATTACGTAACTTTAGTTGATTAAAATTAAACAAATATCCCTACTAGAACTTCTTTTTGTCTTTTAAATTGATGAGTTTTGCAGGTATATCAACATTTTTAGGATTTATGAAAGGATTTAACATATTACTTGTCTTTTTGTTTGGGTTTTTTACATGCCTTGCCCAGCAAGATGCTGAAAAAAATGCATCAGAGTTTTACGGCGAAGAGTTTAAAATCACTTCATTGAGTGATAAAAACGAAGTAATGGCACAATTTTCTTCACTACCGGTATCAGATTCTTTGAATATTCAGTTCAAGACCAAAGTGAAAGAAGTTTGTAAGGTAAAAGGATGTTGGATGATTGTTGAGTTGCCAGAAGGTGAGCAAGCAATGGTAAGATTTAAAGATTATTCATTTTTTATGCCGGCAGATATACTTGAAAAAGAAGTTGTCTTAAACGGATTGGCATTTGTAGAAGAAATGAGTGTTGATGATCAAAGACATTATGCAAAAGATGGTGGTAAAACTTCAGAAGAGATCGCAAAAATAACAGCTCCTAAAAGAACCTATAGTTTTGAGGCAACGGGAGTAATAGTTCCCAATTAATTGAAAAGAGAAATTATTACTACGGGAGATGGTTCAAAGACCATTCAAATTATGGACTGGCAAGAGCAGTACCATTCCAAACATGGTGCTATACAAGAAGCTTATCATGTGTTCATAAAATCTGGATTGGATTTATTTAAAGATCAAGAGTTGAGCATTCTTGAGATAGGTTTTGGTACAGGCTTAAATGCTTTTATAACCTTTATTGAATATGAAAAGCGAAACCTTCAAATTAAATACACTGGTGTAGAGGCTTACCCTGTGTCGGCAGAAGAACTAGAGCAGCTAAATTACCTAGAGGAATTAAATTCGGTTTCAAGAAAAGATGATTTTGATTTAATGCACGCTTCTTCATGGGGGCAAGAGATAGAAATTACTTCGAACTTCAAACTAACTAAGCAACAGAAGCTTTTTAAGGATATAGAAGATATTAATACTTATGATCTCGTTTATTTCGATGCTTTTGGTGCGCGCGTGCAACCGGAATTATGGACGGTAGAAATTTTTCAAATTATGTTCAATGCTATGAAAAGTGGTGGTACACTTGTTACTTATGCTGCAAAGGGTAGTGTTAGGCGTGCTATGTTAGAGGTCGGTTTTCTTGTTGAACGATTACCAGGGCCGCCAGGTAAAAGAGAAATGTTACGAGCAAAAAAACAATAATTTTTGGGTATTAATAAAACTTTAACGCGTTGTACATCAATAGCTATGACAACAATGTTAAATCGAAATTAAATAGTGTATCTACATCTATCAAAAGCAATACCTTTAGTCCATGAAAGTATTGATAACAGGTGCGACAGGTTTAGTAGGTAGCGAGTTAGTATCTCAATGCCATGATATAGGTTATACCGTTAACTACCTTACTACACGAAAAAATAAAATTGTTTCAAAAGATAACTATCAAGGTTATTTTTGGAACCCTGCCAATGGGGAAATAGATGCAAAATGCCTAGATGGTGTTTCGGTCATTATAAATTTAGCTGGTTCGAGCATATCTAAAAGATGGACAAACAGCTATAAAAAAGAGATAATCAATAGCAGGGTTAATACTTTAGAACTTCTAAAGAAAACGCTGCAAGAAAACGAAAACCATTCGGTAACTTCTTTGGTGTCTGCTTCGGCGATAGGTATTTATCCAGATTCCTTAAGTAATTACTATACCGAGAACGAAGAAAAAGTTGATGATAGCTTTTTGGGAGAGGTAGTTAGTGTTTGGGAAAAGAAGATAAATGAGTTCAAAACATTAGGATTATCGGTTGCTAAAGTGCGTATCGGGTTGGTGATGTCAAAAGATGGTGGTGCGTTGCCAGAAATGGCCAAACCGGTCAAATATTATGTAGGCGCTGCTTTTGGTTCTGGTGAACAATGGCAATCATGGATTCATATATCTGATTTAGCTGGTATATTTTTACATATAACCAAGTATAAATTAAAAGGTACATATAATGGTGTTGCGCCAAATCCTGTAACTAATATGAAGTTGGTAAAAGAGATTGCCAAAGCTTTAGATCAACCGTTGTTTCTACCTAATGTTCCAAAATTTATAATGTATACCGTACTTGGTCAAATGGCATATATTTTATTTGCCAGCCAGCGTGTTAGCAGTAAAAAAATAGAAGAAGAAGGTTTTATTTTTCAATATGCCAATATTTGTCAAGCACTTGGTGCTATTTATGATACTAATGTCCAATGTGTAGATGCTAAGAATAATACATCGAAACAATTTGTGTCATAAAAACTTATTCATTTGTCAGATATAATTAAATCCGCTTTTTGGCGGATTTTTTTTTAATCTTTTGTGACATTTTGACATTTTTAAAGAATTGGCAGTACTTTTGCCTGCTTTTAATCGGCTATTATAAATTATAATAAATTATGAGTGATAAAGAAAACACTTTGGATGATGAATTCTTGGATGATGCGCTAATAGATGGCGAAGAGCAAGAACAAAAGCTGGAGAATGAAGAGGAAGAGGAAGAAAAGTCTGTAGAAGAGACACTTAGTGATGAACTGGCGAAAGAAAAAGATAAGTTTTTGAGATTGTTCGCAGAATTTGAGAATTATAAAAGACGTACTTCTAAAGAACGTATGGAGTTGTTCAAAACTGCAGGACAAGAAGTAATAGTTTCATTATTGCCTGTATTGGATGATTTTGACAGAGCAATGAAAGAATTGGCGAAGTCAGATGACAAAGAAGCTTTTAAAGGTGTAGAGCTAATTAACGTTAAGCTTAGAGAAACACTGAAAGGCAAAGGTTTAGAAATGGTAGAGGCGAATGCAGGTGATGTATTCGATGCTGAAATACATGAAGCAATTACTCAAATACCGGCTCCTGATAAAAAGATGAAAGGTAAAATTATCGATGTCATCGAAAAAGGATTTAAGTTGGGCGACCGTATCATTAGGCATCCAAAAGTAGTAGTAGGAAATTAAAAGATTGGAATGAAGGAAGATTATTATGAAGTATTAGGCATCAGTAAGAATGCAACTGCTGCAGAAATAAAGAAAGCATACCGTAAAAAGGCATTGCAATATCACCCAGATAAAAATCCGGGAGATAGTTCTGCCGAAGAGAAGTTTAAAAAATCTGCTGAAGCCTATGAGATTCTTAGCGATGCAGATAAGAAAGCTCGTTATGATCAGTTCGGTCATTCTGCCTTTGAAGGCGGCGGTGGCGGCGGTTTTGGCGGCGGTATGAATATGGATGATATCTTCAGCCAGTTTGGTGATATTTTCGGCGGCGGCTTCGGCGGTGGCGGTTTTGGCGGCTTCGGCGGTGGCGGTGGTCAACGTAGGGTTAAAGGAAGCAATCTTCGTATTAGGGTTTCATTGACTTTAGAAGAGATTGCAAATGGTGTAGAGAAAAAAGTTAAGGTAAAACGAAAAGTTCAGGCAGAAGGGGTTACCTATAAAACATGTTCTACTTGTAATGGTAGAGGGCAGGTGACAAAAATTCAGAACACTATACTTGGTAGAATGCAAACAGCTGCTGTTTGTAGTACTTGTGGTGGTAGTGGTCAAATTTTAGATGGTAAGCCTGGTGATGCGGATGCACAAGGACTTAAAGTTGCAGAAGAGACCGTTTCTATAAATATACCGGCAGGTGTAGAGGAAGGTATGCAGTTGAAAGTGCCTAATAAAGGTAATGATGCTCCAGGTAATGGAGTTCCAGGAGATTTATTGGTTGCCATAGAAACTCAAGAGCATAGTACCTTAAAAAGAGAAGGTGATAACTTACACTACGATCTTTATGTAAGTATTTCTGAAGCTGTTTTAGGTACATCTAAAGAAATAGATGCTGTAGGTGGTAAAGTTCGTATTAAGTTAGAAGCTGGTATTCAATCTGGTAAAATACTAAGACTTAGAGGTAAAGGTATTACAAGTTTAAATGGTTATGGTGCTGGTGATATATTGGTGCATGTAAATGTTTGGACACCTAAAGAATTGAATAAAGAACAACGAGAGTTCTTTGAGAAAATGCAGGGTAATGATAATTTTGAGCCTAGACCAGAGAAATCTGACAAGTCATTTTTTGAAAAAGTAAAAGATATGTTCTCATAAGTTCTAAATAACCGGTTTTTAAATAAAAAACGTATATTTGAGATAATATTGGGCAACCAATATTAATTTTCTTTTT
>Ga0209295_1000808_pt1 | contig 12552 bp, 9 predicted proteins | sample Porto_5metaG_FD_187428 | JGI IMG/M metagenome (GOLD analysis project Ga0209295, IMG submission 187428) | Marine algal microbial communities from Porto, Portugal - Porto_5 metaG (SPAdes) (version 2) | ecosystem: Host-associated > Algae > Red algae > Unclassified | place: Portugal: Porto... | reverse complement strand
TTATAGACGTGTTCTTTCCGAATACCCTTCCTCCCAAGGAAGGGTTTTTTTTTGCCCATAAGTGAATGAATGAATGAATGAATGAATGAATGAATGAATGAATGAATGAATGAATGAATGAATGAATAATTTACCCATAGCCAAAATAAAAAAACCCGTTCCAATTAAGTATTAGGAACAAAATAAATGTATATTCTCGACTTGTTCTTTTTTCTTTATACTTCACCAATTTTTTCTTAAATACAGTGAGTATTCGCGTCAAATTTGGTTCGTCTAAAGAAAAAATAACGATGCGAAGAATGTACATTTATTTAATTCCTTATCTAACATCGGAACGGGTTTTTTATTTTGTATTTGTATCAAGACAAAAGTTTAAAATGTAATTTAAACTTGTACTTAAATTTCTTAAGAAACAGCATCGCCACCTACGATATTATTAAGTGCATCTTTGGCTTCTTTTAGATTGTCGGCTGCTGCGTCTTTTGCATCGCTCAATTTATTCAATCCGCCATCTTTGGCACCCGATAGCGTATCTTTCGCCTCATTTACAAGGTCAGAAAAAGAACCGCTTGCATCTGCTGCTTTATCTGCAACTACATCCTTAGCACCGGCGAGTTTGTCGCCTGCTTTGTCTGCCAAGTCTGATGCACCGTCTTTGATGTTGCTGGCTTTATCTGCGGCGGCATCTTTTGCGTTGCCGAGTTTGTCGCCTGCTTTGTCTGCCAAGTCTGATGCACCGTCTTTGATGTTGCTGGCTTTATCTGCGGCGGCATCTTTTGCGTTGCCGAGTTTGTCGCCTGCTTTGTCTGCCAAGTCTGATGCACCGTCTTTGAGGTTGCCGGCTTTATCTGCCACAGCATCTTTTGCGTTGCCGAGTTTGTCGCCTGCTTTGTCTGCTAAGTCTGATGCACCGTCTTTGAGGTTGCCGGCTTTATCTGCCACAGCATCTTTTGCGTTGCCGAGTTTGTCGCCTGCTTTGTCTGCCAAGTCTGATGCACCGTCTTTGATATTGTCGGCTTTATCTGCCACAGCATCTTTTGCGTTGCCGAGTTTGTTGCCTGCTTTGTCTGCCAAGTCTGATGCACCGTCTTTGAGGTCTCCGGCTTTATCTGCGGCGGCATCTTTTAGGTCGCTTGCTTTATTCATCGCTTTATCAGCCATGTCAGTAGCATTCTCCCGCATGTCGGCTGTTTTTTCCATTGCGACATCCTTAAATTCAGAAGCTTTGTCTTTAGCTTGTTCTGCAAGGTCTCCGGCTTTATCCATTGCTTTTTCGGCAAGGTCGGAAGCATTTTCTCGCAAATCTGCTGTTTTGTCCAGCGCAACATCTTTTAAGTCGTCCATTTTATCGGCGGCTTTTCCGGCTAAATCTGTTGCTGTATCTTTCACATCTTCCAGCACGTCTTGAGCCTTACTGATATTGTCGGAACTGAATATTCCTTTGATAGAATTGATTAGTTTGTTAAGCATGATCGTGTTATTTTTACGTAAATCAAGTGTTTGCGTGACAAAAATAATAAATTTGACGAACTTTTATTCAAAATATCGTACAAATTTTGATTATTGGAACTCCGAAAGACCATTCATTTCCAAAGTATACAAAATGCGTTGTTCCCTTATTTCATTCCTAAGTATCAGGAATTAAATAAATCTACATTCTTCGCGTCGTTATTTTTACTTTAGACGAACCAAATTTGACGCGAATACTTACTGTATTTAAGGAAAATTTGGTGAAGTATAAAGGAAAAAGAACAAGTCGAGAATATACATTTATTTTGTTCCTGATACTTAGTGGTAAGTCAAACTAATTATGATAAGTTCATTTGGGGTAGATTATTTTCTTCCTCTTCCCTTACTACTAAAGGAAGACGAGGAAACATGAGACAATTTTCAAATGGATGATTTCGTTTAGTATGCGTTGGCATTATTTTGGTAAAATGATGTTTAGTAGTAAGTCAAACTATTTAGAAATGAGGCAAAAAACACCTCAATAATAATTTGCAATTTAACAAAAAAAATATGAAAACGATAGTGTCTTTTTTTCTCAGCTTACTGTTTTTAACGGCTGCATATTCACAAGAAAAAACGTTTGCAGCATACGAAGAAGAATTGAGCGAATACGCTTTTGGTATGATGGATTCCCTATACGAAAACAGAGCAGCTTCTGCCGAATTTTTTGACGAATTGCTCGGTAAGGTCTTGGAAATGAAGGGTTCATATACTTATCCTTTTGACAAATTCAAAGAAGTATCTGTTTCTGTATTGCCTTCGGAAGATAATAAATTCCGAATATTTACTTGGCAGTTATGCGTTGATGAAAACCACTTTACGTATGGCGGTTATATCCAAATGGCAGGCGAACAAGCAAAAGTTTTTGCCTTGAATGACCGCTCGGCAGAGGTGCGTCGCCCGCGTAGTGAGGTACTGAGTGCCGACAATTGGTACGGTGTTTTGTACTACAACATCAAACCTATGTCTAAGCGCAAAAGAAATAAATATTATACACTTTTTGGCTTCGATGCCAATACGCTTTATACACGCCGCAAGGTGATGGATGTACTGTATTTTGAGAAGGGAGTACCTAAGTTTGGCGCACCAGTTTTCAATATTTCAGACGCAGATAAATCGCCGCGTACCGACCACCGTTTTATCATGGAATATTCGGGTTCGGCTGCAGCTTCGCTCAATTATAGTGAGGAGATGCAAATGATTGTATATGATAATCTTATCCCATTTCCGAGTCCGCATGAAGAAGAAGGTACGGCGATGATGCCCGATGGCAGTTATCATGGATTTAAATTAAAAAGAAAGCAGTGGAACAGCGTAGAAAAAGTGTTTACACACGTACAACAAAGCGCACCAATAGTAAAACCCAAATTGAAATCCGGACGTGAAAAAAATCCACTTTTCGGACAAGGGATGAAAAGATAATAAACGTTAGTAAGCGCATTAAGGACACGAAAATCGAACAGACGCGAGAGGAAACAAAGGGTCTAAGTGCCTTGCAGTCAATTTTTTATAAAACCATTTAGTGTTCTCTGCGTTAATTCGACTTTTGTGTCCTTAGTGAACTTAGTGGTTCATTAGTTCTGTCCACCTACTTACTAACGTTTACTATTTTTTCATCCCCAATAGAGTTCGTTGACTCGTTATTCGTTGACTCGTTATTCGTGGAATCGTTATTCGTTTGTTTGTGACGGATAACGAATACACGAATAACGAATGAACGGATAACGAATACACGAATAACGAATGAACGAATAACGATTCCACGAATAACGGATGAACGGATAACGAATACACGAATAACGAATGAACGAATACACGAATGAACGAATACACGAATAACGATTCTACGAATAACGAATGAACGAATACACGAATGAACGAATACACGAATACACGAATACACGAATAACGGATACACGAATAACGAATCCACGAATAATGAATTAACGAAATTTACTATTGTTTTCACTAAAAAAAGAAGCATTTGGAGAGTACGAATTGTACCACCTGAATAATGGAGAGACCGGAGAAAGTTGCACTGTCATACCCGACTATGGAGCAGTGCTTCACGGCTTGACTTTGCGTAAAAATGGGAGTTTATACGAGTTGATAGATGCCTATACTGACGCTATTCAAATATCTGAAAATCAATTTTTTAAGTCTTCCCATCTCATTCCTTTCCCCAATCGCGTGGACAAGGGTTTGTATAAATTTAATGGTCAAACGTATCGACTGACGCCCAATCTTACTGCCGAGGATAATGCGATTCATGGTTTGGTATTTGACAAAAAATTTGATGCCAAATTTGAGCAAAACGAACGTAGTGCGATGCTAACACTCCAATACGATTTTGAAGGAACGCCAGGTTTTCCTTTTCCTTTTCTTACCACCATTATGTTCACACTTCAAGCCGGACAATTGAGCTGTAATGTGCTGGTGCGTAATATCGGCAACCAAGGGATGCCGATGGGCGTGGGCTGGCATCCGTACTTCAAATTGGGTGATAAAAAAGTGAACGACCTTTCACTAAAACTCCCCGAAGGACGACGAATCGAGATGGGAGAACGCATGATTCCGACAGGTAATTTACAGGATTATAATCAATTCCGAACTGCCGCACCGATTGGACAGACACCTTTTGACACTGGTTTTTATGTTAATAATAATGGCGAGGAAGCCATCACGACTTTATTTGACGAAGAACGGCAAGTGACACTGTTGGTAAGTCAGAAAAATTGCCCTTATTTGCAAATTTACATTCCACCTTCTCGCAATTCTATTGCCATAGAACCGATGACTTGTGCGCCAGATGCCTTTAATAATGGCTTGGGACTCGAAACCCTCAAATCCGGCGAACATATCGAAACTCATTACAGTGTTACTTTGAAATGAGTAGTATAAATAATGAATGAATGAATGAATGAATGAATGAATGAATTTCAAAAATAGTGTAATTTATTACGTTTTGATTATCAAACATTAACAAAAATAAATAGACTCAACTCCATATTTTACGGGAATCGTATATGTATTAATTTTAACTTTGGGAGATATGCTTACTCGTCGGACATTTTTAAAATGTCAGACGAGAAGTTTTCCTTTTACTATTTTAAAATATTTTTATTTTCAACTATATAAAATGCTGTTTTTTAATAAAATATAAAACGCTATCGGCTGACATTTTGTAAATGTCCGACGACTTGTACTGTTACCAAAACTATTATTCAAGAACAAATTTCAGCACTTTTTAGTGAAAGAAATTAAATAAATTGTTCCATAATGCGCCGTAATTTTTTCTTCTAAAGAATTCAAAAAATCGTTGCATAGCCATAGCCACGGAACTATTTTTTGTGTTTTTTAGAAGGGAAAAGAACAAGCATAATGGGGCAAGTTATTTATTTTCTTTCACTTAATAAATAAATAATTATTAAATATTATTGCCGTAGAATGTGAAGTTGAACCAATAAATTCATCGTTCATCATTTGTCGAAGACATTGTAATAAGCAAGTTCAGGGAAGACGAAAAAACCAAAATTCATTCATTCAAAATTAGTATCAGGAACAAAATAAATGTATATTCTCGACTTGTTCTTTTTCCTTTATAATTCACCAAATTTTCCTTAAATAAGGGAAGAGGAAGAAAATAATACAATTAATTATGAAAAATATTTTAATTATTGCGCTGGCTATAGTCAGCATGACCACTTTTACGGGCTGTATTGATATCATCGAAGAAGTTTTTTTCAATAAAGACGGTTCGGGAAAATACACCATGCGTATGGATATGAGTGGTATGGTAGGTATGATAAAAATGATGTCGCAGATGGGAGACATTATGCCCGAAGAGGAAGGGGAAGGAGATACAGAATCAGAGCAAGGAGATGATATGGCATCGCTGATGGAAGAGGTAGTGGACAGTGTCATGTACCTCAAAGATGCTTCTGCGGATATACGCCAACAGTTTGATGATAATCCAGGTTTCGTGGACAAAGTCAACATGCGGATGAATATCAATGCTGACGAAAATATCTTCCAAATCGACTTTAATCTTGACTTTGATGATATGGATGATATTGATTATTTTTTCAACAACTTCGACGAAATCACGAGTATGATGAGCAATGATGAAGAAAGCAGCGAACTCGATATGCTCGGCATGGGCGGCGGCATGGGCGCAGACAACCCACTTGGCGGTATTATGGGTGGCGATGGATTCACGCGCTATTTTGATATGACCAAACGTACACTCATCCGCCGTGATGCCTCCAAGGGGGAAACCACAATGACCGAAGATATGAGCGCAGAAGAAAAACAAATGATGGAAATGATGTTTGGCGATGCCAAATATAAGATGATTTATCATATGCCCGGCAAGGTCAAAAAAATGACCAATGGCGAAGCTACACTGAGCGCAGATAAAAAAACAGTAATACTCGAAGGGGATTTGATGGACTATATAAATGGCGATTTTAAGGTGGCTAATATCATCAAATTTGGGAAAAAATAACAAGGTATTCACTCATAGTAATTAGCATGAATTTCAGCATTTTAATGTACGAATGCACTAATACTTGTGTCACATTTAGGTTAAATAAAAGCATCATAAAAATATTTTACGGTGCTTTTATTTTTTTTTCTGGAAAGAAACAAAAACTTAAGTTTAACTAAACAGCTGAAAATCAATAATTTGAACTTTATAAAAAATAAAAAACACTTACTTATCGAAACAACCTGCTGCATTTCACCGTATAATTTGTGACATTAAATTTAGATTACTTCACCTTTTTATCGTATATTTGGATGACTAAATAATTTCAGTCACATAGAGCTATTAATTCAAGTTAGTAGTTTTTTGTTTTTCAATACAAATGTGACATCGTAGTCATCCAAACTAAGTAGATTGTTTATTAATAAGTGAAAGAAATTAATTTCAGCAAGCAGAGTAATATGAAAAACTTGATAGAGATTTCGAAGATTGTTACAAAGAAGAAAGTCAGAAAAATAGAGATATTTGACGACCATTCATTAAAACACAAAAATAGTAAGTTCAATGATTTTTATGAGGCATTGATGGCAAACAAATTTAAGAACGACCGCGACGCCGCGGCTTTTTTATACAGTTGTGCGCCCACTGACGATAAATATAGACAACTCAAATCTCGCTTCCGAAAACGCCTCCTCAATACACTCTTTTTCCTAGATGTCAACAGACCTTCCTCTTCCGGTTACGATAGAGCCTATTACTCTTGCAATAAAGACTGGACACTTGTAAAAATCCTACTTTCCAACGAAGCCTACCTCACCGCAGCTTCACTTGCCCGACAAATACTTACGACAGCACTCAAATTCAAATTTGCGGATGTTATCGTGAATTGTTCGCGCATATTGCGAGAACATTGTGCGCGCGAAGGCAACGAAAAAGAATATGAAATATACGACCAACACAGTAAGCAATTTCAAAATGTACTCGATGCGGAAATACGCTCCGAAGAACTCTATCAGCGAGTAGTGATGAACTATCATAAACCACCCTCTAAAAACTTTGACCTTGCTGAGAAAATTGATGTCTACTGCCAGGCATTAGTCGGATTATCAGAAACTTACGACTCTCCGATTATTATATATAATATGTATTTGGTCTGGACATATCGCTATGAAATGTTGCACGATTACAACTCCACCTTAGAGGTTTGTGAGCGTGCCGAAAAATATATTGAGCAGAATCCGCTCTACTATCAAGATGAGAAATTGGCGACTTTCCAGCTCAAAAAAATGTCTGCTCACTTGCACATGCGCGACTTTACGAGAGGTCAGCAAAATGCGGAAAAGGCTTTGCAGTCATTTCCCGACGGAAGCCCCAATTGGTTTGAATTTATGGAGTACTACCTCCTGATTGCATTGCATACCGACAATTACATTCAGGCAGTTGCTATATACAATCGAACAACGGGCAATTCCAAGTTCAAAAAATTGACAGGTATACAAAGAGAAAAATGGAAGATATACGAAATATATCTCAACTATATTATCGAAAGCCAATCGGCACTCAGTCCGGTGCTTCGTGCACACAAACGCAAGAATTTTAGGCTCTCACGCTTTCTCAATGACCCAATTTTATATCCAAAAGACCAACGCATTTTTACTATATTGCAAGTCGTTGCTCAGATGCTTTTCCTTATAGAAAAACGCAGTTTTAATGCTGTAACAGAGCGCATAGACCGCCTGAAAGGTTATGCCAACCGCCAGCTGAAAAAAGAAGAATTTACGCGAGTTATCAACTTCATCCGCTTACTTCAACAATTGATGCGAGCCGATTTTGTACCCGAAAACATGACCAATACCGATAAATATCTGGCGCGCCTTACCGAGACTCCTTTCAATTATCGCGGCTTGATTACAGAGTTAGAAGTAATCCCTTATGAGAGGCTCTGGGAAATGATTATCAACCGTTTAGAAAGAGATTAAGCAGTTCATAGTAAGGGAAGACGAAAAAATAATCTACCCGTCTGAATTGTTCTTTTTCTCATATGTTTCACTAAATTTTCCTTACGTAGCCCAGCTATGCGCGTCAAATTTAGCCAAACATATAAAAAAAATAACGGCTTCATTTGGGGTAGATTATTTTCTTCCTCTTCCCTAAACAGTCATAACCCATCCATAATTAGATAGTCCGTAGTCTAACGTGAAATACTTCATGATAGACTATGGACTTTTTTTGTAAATAATAAGGAACGAGGCATAAATGGTAAGTGAGAGAAATTAAATAAATTGTTCCATAATGCGCCGCAATTTTTTATTCTAAAGAATTCAAAAAATCGTTGTATAGCCATCTACGGAACTATTTTTTGTGTTTTTTAGAAGGTCGCACTGAAATATAGCCATTTTTTAATTAATTAAAATTATTTTTTAATTTATTTATTATTAAAAATGAATTATTTATAAATATTTTTTATTATAAAATAATTTAAAAATATCCTTATTTCAGCAGAACCTTAGAAGGGAAAAGAATAAGCATAATGGGGCAAGTTATTTATTTTCTTTCACTAAACGTATATTTTTTCTTTTTTATAAAATAAATTTGTAGAACTGTCGTTTTTAATTTAACTTTGAAAAACAAAGCACTTTGAACATTATCAAACATTAATCATTAACCATTATGTCCGACACTATTGAGCAACTAAATCCTAACCCACCGAAAGAAAAAAACGTCTTGCGTATCGGCTTCATTCTGTTGAGTATTTCGCTAGCCTATTTTTTAATTACGCTTAATGGCGAATTGCAAAATGGCGATTTATTTAATGCTTCATTTGTCTTTTGTGGAATTATATTTCTCGTATATTTTTTCATTGTTGTGGGGTCTAATCTTGCAAAATACGGAAAAAGATTACGATTTAAAAACCTGAAATACAATATTTTACTCCTTCAAATGATCAATATCAGTGCCTACGCGCTCAATCGTGTTATTCCGGTTTTTCACATCTCTACGGGTTGGTTGTGCGTGTATCTGGTACTGACCAACGCTGCCTTTATCGCCTTCGTACTCCGCAACGAATACAAACCCAATTGGCTCAATCACGCCATCGTTTTACTGACCGCTTCGGCAATGATATTTCACCTGTACGAGTCCATTTATATCGCACCGATTTATCCCTTTGCGGCGATGACATTTTGGTTTTTTGGGATTCCGCTACATGCTTTTGTGCCGATTTGGTTTTTTATTACGACGATAATTATACTGCAAAAATACTTCAAAACCTCTCCAAGCTATTGGCGCACTGCGATAGTCGGCATAGCAATTCCTTTGCTTTTTGTCGCTCTATTTTCCGTAAGATGGGCGAATATAAATCGCCAAATTACCAACGCTTTTCACAGCCAAAATACGCCACTCGGCGAAAAAGAACTGCCCAACTGGGTGCATGTCAGCCAAGATTTGCAAAAAGATTGGGTGACCAAACGCATCCTCAAAAGCGATATGGTGTATACCGTTGCAGGCTTTTGGGGCAGCGGCAATTTCCTGCCAAATCTCAACCTCAATGAAGGCACAAAACACGACCCGCTTGTCGTGATTGGTTCTATGCTTTGCGGCAAGCTCGAATTGCCTGTGGATGAGCGCATTACGATACTCAATTCGCTCTACAATCAACGTCATCAAACCGAGCGAAAACTCTGGAGTGGCAACATGCTTTCCACTTCCGACATCGTGACGAATGTGCAGCTTTTTCCCGAATATCGCCTTGCCTATACCGAAAAAACTTTTAAAATTCACAATCGAATGCGCCCCAACAAATGGCGCAATCAGCAAGAAGCACTCTATACTTTTTACCTGCCCGAAGGCTCGGTGATGACATCGGCGGCACTCTGGGTCGAAGGCGAAAAGCGCGATGCCTACCTCACCACAAAATCCAAAGCCGACAGTGCCTACACACGTATCGTCGGGCGCGAGCGACGCGATCCGCTGCTGCTGCATTGGCAAGAAGGCAACCGCGTCACCGTGCGCATATTCCCGTGTACGCCTAATGAAGATAGGCAATTCAAAATCGGCGTCACCACTCCCCTACTCCTTGATGGCGATGAATTGACCTACGAAAATATCGACTTTCAAGGACCGTACTGGAAAGGCGCGAAAGAGAGTATCAACGTAGTCGTCACAGGCGATATTGGCGAACTCAATACGCCCTTTTCTTTCCGTGAAAATGGTAACGAATGGACGTATAAAGGCAGGTATAAATCCGATTGGACGCTCCAATTTGATGCGCCGCCTGTCTCCACAGATGATTTTACTTTTAATGGAAAACAATATAATATGACGCCATTAAAAGCACAAAATGAAGCCTTCAACGCAGACGAAATTTACCTAGATATTAATGACGGCTGGCGCAAAAAAGACCTGTTTAATTTATGGAAAAATATCAGCGACCGCGAGGTTTTTGTTTATACTAATCATTTGGAACAAGTCACCCAAACGAATCATAAACGACTGTTTAAGAAGCTATTAAAACGAAATTTTAGTATTTTTCCTTTTCATAAAATAAAAAACCCAGCAAATGCAATGGTCATTTCTCAAAACGGTTCGCGCCTCACGCCCGTATTGGATGACATGAAAAAATCTGCCTTCGCCACCAATTTAAATACCTATCTCAAAGCGAATACTACGAATGTCAAACTATTTAATTTGAATAGAGATTTATCGCCTTATTTAAAGTCACTGAAGGAGTTGCGGGTCTTTGATTACGCCGAAGGCGATATGGATAAATTGCAAAACATTTTACAGCAAAATAATTTCACACAAAATTCCGAAAATAATACCTCAGTTAGCAACCATTATTCCAACACCATTATTAGCGAAACGCAGACCACAAGCACCGACTCCACGGCGCGCGGCGCAGCCCCCGACCACCTCATGCGGATGTATGTGTATAATGATTTGATGAAAAAAGTAGGGCGTGGATATTTCGATAAAAAGCAGTTGGAAAAGCAATTTGTAGATGCGGCAAAAGAGGCGTATGTCGTCACGCCCGTCAGCAGTCTCGTCGTGCTGGAAACGCAAGCCGATTACGACCGTTTCGACATCAAAAAAGCGAAAAACAGCCTACAAAATGCCAAAATCAAAGACTCCGGCTCGGTGCCCGAACCGGGCGAATGGTTGTTGATTATGTTAAGTTTGTTGGTGGCGATAGTTGTACTCGTACAGTCAAAAACGAAAGTAATAACAATGAACCACTAAGTAGTCAGTCAAGTCAACGAAAAACAACACTAAAAACTTTATAAGTATCAGGAATTAAATAAATGTACATTCTTCGCGTCGTTATTTTTTCTTTAGATGAACCAAATTTGACGCGAATACTCACTGTATTTAAGGAAAATTTGGTGAAGTATAAAGGAAAAAGAACAAGTCAAGATGCAATGTTTATTGTTTTTTCATTCCTTAATGGTTCAATCAACTTATGCCAAAAACCGCTACCATATTGCTTATTGCGTTATGCACTACTATATTCGCATACTTCAATTACGAAAATCTCCCCTTGAATTTTTCGTTGGTATTGGGGGCAATATTCGCGCCCTACATCTTCCGAAAAATTAGGGACACAAAAAGTCATAGGTATATAATTTTTGCACTGCTGTTCGGAGGGCTTTTGTGCTTCCGGCGCAGTGCTTCTTTGTATTATGCCTTTTGGTGTTTTTGTATCCTGTACATCCTCGAAAGTCAGTGGGGACGGCTCAATCAATTGCCGCTTTTTCTCTTGACGGTCGTGTCGGCTTTTGCGAATCACATTGCGTATGTGTGGAGTTTTCCGATACGGCTATGGCTGAGTAGTATCGTTGCTAAGTCGCTGACATTCATAGGTATGGACGCACAAGCCGACGGCAATATCATCCTCCTCAACGGCAGCGACTTCAACGTAGAACCCGGCTGCGTGGGCTTGAATATGTTGGTGACGGGCTTGGTGATGGGCTTGTTTATCCTCGCTCATTTTGAACGGCAATACCAACGTACATTTAACTTTTTACAAGTCTCGGCAGCGATGCTTTTTGTGCTTTTGCTGTCTGTTTTTTCTAATTATATTCGATTACTAACGCTGGTTATTTTCTATATTTTACCTGAAAATCCTTTACACGAATTGGTGGGAATTTTTTGTTTAATGGTGTACGTTTTGTTGCCGTTTTATGCAATCGTAGCGCGCATCGTAATACGGTATTTCCAGTCCGTGCCGCTTAATATGTGAAACAATTTAGGTTCTTTGGCAAACCCGGTAGTGAATATATTAGGGAAGAGGAAGAAAATAATCTACCCCAAATGAAGAAGTTATTTTTTTTATATGCTTGGCTAAATTTGACGCGCATAGCCGAGCTACGTAAGTGAAAGAAATTAAATAAATTGTTTCATAATGCGCCGTAATTTTTTCTTCTAAAGAATTTAAAAAATCGTTGCATAGCCATAGCTACGGAACTATTTTTTGTGTTTTTTAGAAGGGAAAAGAACAAGCATAATGGGGCAAGTTATTTATTTTCTTTCACTAAGGAAGATTTAGTGAAACATATAAG
>Ga0209295_1000805_pt1 | contig 12623 bp, 4 predicted proteins | sample Porto_5metaG_FD_187428 | JGI IMG/M metagenome (GOLD analysis project Ga0209295, IMG submission 187428) | Marine algal microbial communities from Porto, Portugal - Porto_5 metaG (SPAdes) (version 2) | ecosystem: Host-associated > Algae > Red algae > Unclassified | place: Portugal: Porto... | reverse complement strand
TCGTTCAATTCAATTAAATCAATATCATTTAGCTTTAATCCTGCTTGCTTCAATGCTTTTGGAATGGCGGCAACAGGTCCAATACCCATAATTCTTGGTGGTACACCTGCAGCTGCATAATTAACCAATCTAGCAATAGGCTCAATATTTAATTCTTTTACCATTTCTTCGCTCATTATTAAAACGAATGCTGCTCCATCACTCATTTGAGATGAGTTACCGGCAGTTACGCTTCCACCAGCGGCAAACACAGGACGAAGTTTATTTAGAACCTCTACCGAAGTTCCTTTTCTAGGTCCTTCATCTTTAGTAACTGTATATTTACGATGTGCTTTCTTTCCATTAGCATCCAAATAAGTTTCCTCAACTTCAATAGGAGCTATCTGACTCTGAAAACGGTCTTCTGCTTGTGCTTTCAATGCTTTCATATGAGAATTGTAAGCAAAATTATCTTGATCTTCTCGAGAAACTTTGTACTCATTTGCTACAGCTTCAGCAGTATTACCCATTCCCCAGTAGTAATCTTCATGACCGGATTTTGCCAAGTCATAGTTTAGTTCTGGTTTGTTACCGGTCATAGGAACAGAACTCATGCTTTCTGCGCCACCAGCAATAATACAATCGGCCATACCAGCCTGAATTTTAGCAGCAGCAACACCAATAGTCTCCAGACCTGATGCGCAGAATCTATTTACCGTTACACCTGGTACATCTACAATGTCCAATCCCATTAACGAAATTAACCTTGCCATGTTCAAACCTTGAGAACCTTCAGGCATTGCATTACCTACGATGACATCATCGATACGTTTTTTGTCGAATTGCGGCAATTCCTTCATCATATATTCGATGGTTTCGGCAGCCAATTCATCTGTACGCTTAAAACGGAAAACACCTTTTGGAGCTTTTCCAACAGCAGTTCTATATCCTTTTACTATATATGCAGTTTTCATTTTTTATGCTTTAGGCTATTAGCTTTTAGCTATTAGCATTTAATTGTTGTTTTATAATTGACCTCTAGCTTATCACCATAGGTTGATAGCTACGTATTTCTAATTACGTAACGGCTTACCAGTTTTCAACATATGCTGAATACGCTCCAAAGTTTTTCTTTCGGTACATAACGATAAGAAAGCTTCACGCTCTATATCCAATAAATATTGCTCGGATACTCGCGTAGGTTCTGATAAATCGCCACCTGCCATAACATAGGCAAGTTTATTAGCGATTTTCTTGTCATGTTCACTAATGTAATGGCTGGCTTCCATAGAGTCAGTACCAACTACGAACATACCCAACGCTTGTTTTCCCAATACTTTGATATCGTTTCGGGCTGCTGGTTGTGTATAACCAGATTCTGCCATTAACATGGCATGCGCCTTTGCAGTTGCAATTTGTCGGTCTTTGTTGACCACTACAATATCCTTACCTTTTTGAAGTAATCCTAAATCAAAAGCTTCGTAAGCAGAAGTAGATACTTTAGCCATACCAATGGTTAAGAAGTACTCTTGCAATACGTTTAATTCCACATCACCTTTCTTGAACGTATCTTGAGCACGTAAAGCCATTTCCTTTGAACCACCTCCACCAGGAAGAACACCAACTCCAAATTCAACAAGACCCATATACGTCTCAGCTGCCGCAACAACCTTATCTGCATGTAATGAAATTTCACATCCACCACCTAATGCCATACCATGTGGAGCAGAGATAGTAGGAATAGAGGAGTAGCGCATACGCATCATCGTATCCTGAAAGTATTTAATAGCCATGTTAAGCTCATCATATTCTTGCTCAACCGCCATCATGAAAATCATACCAATATTTGCACCTACAGAGAAATTAGCAGCTTGGTTACCAACAACCAAACCTTGAAAATCTTTTTCGGCCATGTCTATGGCTTTGTTCAGGCCATTTAAAACATCACCACCAATTGTATTCATTTTAGATTGGAACTCTACATTTAAAATGCCATCACCTAAATCTTCAACAACAACACCAGCATTTTTAAATACCTCTTTTGATTTTCTAATGTTATCTAGTATGATAAACGCATCTTGACCAGGAATCTTTTCCATGGATTTTTTCGGAATATCATAAAAATAAGTGCTTCCTTCTTTTACGGAGTAAAAAGAATCTTTACCTGCAGATTTCATTTCTTGAACCCAAGCTGCAGCTTCTAACCCTTCAGCTTTGATAAATTCAAGACCTTTATCTAGACCAACGGCATCCCAAATTTGGAAAGGACCATGTTCCCAACCAAAACCAGCTTTCATAGCATCGTCTATCTTATAAAGTTCATCTGTTATTTCAGGTATTCTATGGGATACGTAAGCGAACAACTGTCCAAAACTCTTACGGTAGAATTCACCTGCTTTATCTTTTCCTCCACAAAGAACTGCAAAGCGATCAACCACTTTGTCAATTGTTTTTGTTAACTCTAAAGTGGCAAATTTCGCACTCTTTTTAGAACGATAATCCATCGTCTCTAAATCAAGCGTTAATATTTCAGTTTTACCTTTATCATTTTTAGATTTCTTGTAAAAACCTTGTCCCGTTTTACTTCCTAACCACTTATTTTCCATCATTGTGTTGATGAAACCAGGTAGTTTAAATAAATCGTGACGCTCATCGTCTTTACAGTTATCATAAATACCATTTGCAACGTGCACAAGTGTATCTAACCCAACAACATCAACAGTTCTAAATGTAGCTGACTTTGGTCTGCCAATAACAGGACCTGTCAATTTATCTACTTCTTCAACGGTCATATCCATATCTTTTACCATATGGAAAAGACTTTGAATACTGAATATTCCTATTCTATTACCTATAAATGCAGGTGTATCTTTAGCAACAACAGAAGTTTTACCTAAGAATTTTTCACCGTAGCCATTTAAGAAACTCAATACATCTGCATCTGTTTTTGGACCAGGAATGATTTCAAAAAGTTTTAAATAACGTGCAGGATTAAAAAAGTGAGTACCACAGAAATGTTTTTGAAAATCTTCACTTCTGCCTTCAGACATAAATTTGATTGGAATACCAGAAGTGTTAGAAGTAATAAGTGTACCAGGTGTACGGTACTTCTCAAGATTCTCGAACACTTGTTTTTTGATATCCAAACGTTCAACAACAACCTCGATAATCCAATCTACCTGAGATACCTTTGCAATATCATCCTCCAAGTTTCCTGTTGTGATGCGATTTGCAAAATTTTGATGGTAAATAGGAGATGGTTTAGATTTCAACGCTGCTTTTAAAGCATCGTTGACCATTCTATTACGAACTACCTTATCTTCTAAGGTTAAACCTTTCGCTTTTTCTTTGTCATTTAGTTCACGAGGAACAATATCTAACAATAAAACCTCTACGCCAATATTTGCAAAATGGCAGGCAATACCGCTACCCATTATTCCTGAGCCAATTACTGCTACTTTTTTAATGTGCTTGTTCATGTACTTTATGCTGTATTAATTTGATAAGTTGTTTTAAAATAATTTTTTGTCTGCAATAAGCTTATTGATGGCATCGGTGACTTCAAAAAAAGATTCTAATTTTTCTTCGGTGACTTCATTTTTTACTGCCTCGTTAAATCGTAAAACGGTACTTTTTGAATCATTTCTTTTTTCCAAACCAAAATCGGTTAAGTAAATAAGAACCCCTCTGCCATCCTTTGGGTTTGGTTTTCTTAGTATTAAACCTTTTTGTTCCATACTCTTCAAAATTCTAGAAAGGCTCGTAGCCTCCATTCCCATTTTTGGACCTAGTGAAGTAGATGGTGTGCCAGTCTTTGGATCAATACTCAATAAGGTAAAGCCAACAGCCATAGTAGAATCAAAATTCTTTGCTTCTTCATTATACATTCTTGCTACTGCTTGCCAAGTAGCTCTTAATGCATAATCTATTGTTGCATCTTTCATACTCTTTTAGTTGGTTTTCAAATATAAGAAAATTTATTATGCATGCATAATAAATTTAGTTTAAATTTTAGTTAAGAAGTAATTATAGAGAAATAGTAGTCCATAATTATTTATATGATATTTTGCCATTTACATAATATAGCGGTGTGTTTATTGGCTATATAGGATTAGAATGAAGTATTCATTATATGGTATTGCGATTAATGAAATGAACATTTATAACTAAAAACACCCAAGTAAGTTTCGTTTCTGAATCTTAATTGGGTGTTTTTATTACCTGTAAAATAGCTTTTAAATACTATCAATGCTCATAGATGTCATTATATAGCGCCATGTATTTCTGCTTTATAATTTTTCTTTTCAACTTCATGGTAGGGGTAAGGTGTCCGCCTTCCATACTCCATGCATCTGGTGTAAGTCTAAATTGTTTTACTTTCTCCCATTTCGCAAATTTTTCATTTGCCTCATCAATTTCTTGTTGATATCGTTTTAAGACCTTTTCATTGGTTATAAGACTGGCGTTGTCAGAAACTGTAATATGATGTATTGAAGCCCATTCTTTTAAAAACTCAAAATCTGGTTGAATTAAAGCTGCGGGCATTTTTTCACCTTCACCAACAACCATAATCTGTTCAATAAACCTTGATTGCTTAAAGCGATTTTCTAAAAGCTGTGGCGCTACATATTTACCACCAGAGGTCTTGAACATTTCCTTCTTACGGTCGGTAATTTTTAAGAATCCTTCGCTGTCAAGTTCGCCGATATCCCCAGTTAAGAAATAACCATCTACAATGACCTCTTTGGTTTTTTCTTCATCTTTATAATAGCCCATCATTACTTGCGGGCCTTTAATACAGATTTCACCGTCAGAGGCTATCTTGACTTCGGTTTGTCCAATGGGTTTACCAACAGTTCCGATCTTAAATCCTCCTTCGCGCATATCGTTTACTGATATTACCGGCGAAGTTTCAGATAGTCCGTAGCCTTCCATTAGTCCGAATTCAGCAGCATTGAATATTCTTGATAATCGTGGTTGCAATGCGGCACTACCAGATGCTATTAAGCCAAGGTTTCCTCCTAAACCTTCTTTCCATTTACTGAAAATTAATTTTCTCGCTATAGATAATTTCTTTTCATACCACCAGCCATTTTGTCCGTATGGTTCATATTCTAGACCTATGTCTACCGCCCAAAAGAACAATTTCTTCTTAATGCCGGTAAGCTCTGTACCTTTGGTATATATTTTATCGTATACTTTCTCTAAAAGTCTAGGAACCGCTGTCATTACATGCGGACTGGTTTCTTTAAGGTTGTCGCTTATTTTCTCAAGAGACTCTGCATAATAAATAGAAACCCCTCTATATTGATATAGGTAAATCAACATTCTTTCATAAACATGACAAAGGGGCAAAAAGCTTAATGCTTTGGTTTTGCCATCTTCTATTGGAAAGCGTTTAGAGCTTTCAATAGCATTAGTGACCAAATTGTTATGTGATAGCATAACACCTTTAGGTCTACCGGTCGTACCAGAGGTATAGATTAATGTTGCCAGATCATTAGGTGTAACCGTATTCATTAAATTTTCTACCTCACTTTGGTTAGATCTATCGGCACCTAATTCAAGAACTTTTTCCCAATTATCGCAGTTAGAAAGTTCATCGAAAGAATAAATATTTTCTAAACTTTTAACTTGATCTTTAATTGCAGATACTTTTTCATGTACTTCGTTACAAGAAACAAAACAGAATTTTGCCTCTGAATGATTTAGCACATAAGCATAATCATCTTCTGAGATTGTCGGATAAATTGGAACATTTTGTGCGCCTAGTTGAAGAATGCCAATATCCATAATATTCCATTCCGTTCTATTGGTAAGTGATATTACGGCAATCTTGTCATTGGGTTTGACCCCAAGGCGTAAAAGCCCTCGACTAATAGTGTTTGCTCTATCTATGTATTCTTGAGTAGATGTTTTAATCCACTCGCCATTTGTTTTTGACACCAATGCCTCTTTTAAGGCATGCTTTTCAAGCTGATAATATGGAAAGTCAAAAAGACGGGTAACTTTTTGCATACTTAATTTCTAATAAGAATTGCAAAATAGTGAAAGAACTCCATATTTTAAAATTGTATTGTTAAATAAATCAGCATCTCATTACAATATTCTTAATTAGAGCTTATTAGGATATCATACGTCGAATTTTACCATTTATCTACAATAAATTGTATTTGAACGTGTTATGTATACATCTTAAATATTTGTAAGAAAATTCTTTAAAAATATATTTTAGATTTGAGAAATATTATTTGTCCCAAATTGTAGAATTATGGAAAAAAACTACTTACCTAAATTATCCTTAAAGTTAACAATCATCATTGCCGGTATTATTTTACCCTTTGGCATTAGTGCTCAAGCCGAACCGTTCAATTGCGATTACAATGCATATTTGTTTCAATATAATGATATTTATGCATTAGATCTTGCGTCGGGTAGTTCTTATTTAGTTGCAGAAAATATAACACCGGGCAATGTAAACGGTGTTGGTTATAATGCAACCGATGGTTATTTATGGGGATACCTATCTACCCCATCTAGCACAATTGTAAGAATTGGAAAAGATTACACGGTAAATCAATATACAATTCCAGAATTACCAACAGGTAATAAATATGTCGGTGATATTTCACCTGATGGTGTTTATTATTTTAAGGCAGGAGGTTCATCTTACTTCAAAGTCGATATCAATCCTGCTTCGCCAACATATCTTGAGTATTTGGGTGCATTTGAATTAAGTCAAAGTCTTGGTATTGCAGATTGGGCTTTTAATGCCGCAGATGGCAATTTATACACAGTAGAAGGGAGATCTAGAAAACTATATAAAATCGATCCTGCAACCGGTAAGGTTTATAATTTAGGGGAAGTGCCTATTCTTGAAGGTTTAAGCTACACTTTTGGTGCGGTTTATTTTGATGTAGATGGTAACTTTTATATATCTGCTAACCAAACCGGGTCTGTATATAAAATAGAGAATGTTCAAGATATTTCTAATGGAAATATGAACTCTAATATTTTTGCGTTTGGTCCGGCAGCTTCTAGTAATGATGGTGCGCGTTGCCCAACAGCGCCTGTACCGCAAGAAGATTGTTTGAACGGAATAGATGATGATGGTGATGGACTAGTGGATTGCGACGATCCTTCATGTTCTGGTGTCGCGTCATGCCCTGTAATCGTTACTACTTCCAGTGCTAGTAAAGGAGGCTTGGAAAGTAATGATAGATTGGCGAATTTAATTAGTAAAAGAAATTTTAACAGGGCTAAATCCAATTATGTCTTTAATAAAGAAACGGCAAAGAAAGTAGTTAAGAATGCTTATTACGGATTAAGTTCTAAAACCGCGATAAATGAAATTCCTCTAAGTAGTTTAGTACCACTGGGTATCGTTGGTGAAACAAGTACTATAGAATCTTCGCCTTCAGATTTACTCGATTTAACAAACGCCTCCGATATTTATTCGGTTGATTATCTAAGCGGTACTGAAAATTTAGGGTCGTTAATGGTCATTAAAACAGATAATGCGGTTTATGAGCATAGCAAGTTCATTTGCGATCGTTTTCTTGGTGCGCAATTGTTATCGGTTTCTAATATTCAATTACGTGAAAAAGATTTTATTAAGTCGATCATTAAACAACCCGATGGTAGTTTAGAATTCGCATTGACTTTTTCAGCAAGAGTAAATGACGATGATAAATTTACGATAGAATCGCATTGGAATATTGATGCCTATGCCAATGAGACATCTTATTACAATTTTCAAATCTGGTCGAATTCCGTAGACGATTTATTGTTATTGGCAGATGAAATTTTAAATCTACTAGAGGTTAATGCTGATATTACGCAGTACAACGGGTCAACGCCTCCGCCGGTATTCGTAAAGTCGGCAAGCTATAAAAATGGTGAAGTGTTACTGAATATCGTAAACAATAATAATTCGCAAAGTATTAACTTGGAGGGGGGCTTAAAGCTTACCGAAACCAGTGATACCGAAGTGCTAGGAGTATCAGCGGATATAGATGGATATTTAGATGCCGTTGCTCTTAAAACCGGCACCTTGTTCGATCTTGGTTTTAGAATAAGTGCAGGTTTAGGTACCACGCCAGACGACTTGTTCGTAGCAGATGCACCATGGGGTCTAGATGCCTTGGCAAATGATACCAATGTTGAAACGTATGAAGTTTTGCCCGCCGATGGTCCTTATGTAGGTGATGGTTATCCTATAGAAAGAAATATAAAATTAGAAGGTACTACAAGTACTTATTTAGGCGTGTACCGTGCTTTGAGTCCGAGGTTTACCGCTGTTGATTTAAGTGATTATGGTAAAGTAAGTTTTGAGGCAAAAGGAACGGGTAATTTAGATGTGCAGTTGATAAAGGGTGACGGTTCAATATATAAAACTAGTATTGCCTTAGATAGTGAAATGGGTGAATATACCTTATCAGCAACCGATTTTAAAAATGACTTAGATGCGGGTACTGATTTCTCTGATATAAAAGTACTTTCCTTTAATCTAGTTGCCGAAAATAGATATGCAGAAGAGAAGTCTATGGAGCTACAAAATATAGATTTTCATAATCGTGAGCCAGGTCAAGAATTTGTGGACTCTGATTTAAATAAATCGGTTGTTTATCCGAATCCTATGATTGAAAGCTCAAGTTTATTCTTCTATGAAGAAAAGGCAGATACCTATCAATTAGATGTTTATTCATTGAGCGGTAGACTTTTAGGAAATCACCATATGGAAGGTGAAAGTGTAGCCGGACAAAATGAAATAGTTGTAGAAAGAAAAGATTTAGCCCCTGGTTTATACCTCTATAAGTTGCAAAACTCCAATGAGAAAATATGGAGCGGAAGGCTTTTAGTTAGATAATACGTTTTGGTTGTAAAAAAAGCTGTGTACCCCAGACATGGGAGTGCACAGCTTTTGCTTTTTAATATTTTTAAAAGTATTTACTTCTGGTTATCTACCCAAGTTTTAGCATTTTTAAAAGCTTCTAACCAAGGTGAAACTTCATCATTTCTATCAGTAGGGTAATGTGCCCAATTCCATGGGAAAATAGAACGTTCAATATGTGGCATCGTTACTAAATGACGACCTGTTTTATCGCAAAGCATAGCAGTATTAAAATCACTGCCATTTGGGTTTGCCGGGTAACCTTCGTAACCGTACTTGGCTACGATATCATATTTGTCTTCTGTTTGTGGTAAAACGAATTTACCTTCACCGTGAGAGATCCAAACACCAAGTTTGCTGCCTTCTAAAGAGGAAAGCATAACAGAGTTGTTTTTCTGTATTTCTACAGAGGTAAAATTACTCTCGTGCTTGTGAGAATCGTTATATGTCATTTTGCCGTGATTCTCGTGCTCCGGATTAATCAAATCCAATTCCATAAACAACTGGCAACCATTACAAATACCAACGGATAAGGTATCTGGTCGTGCAAAGAAGTTTTTAATGACCGTATTTGCTTTCTCGTTATATTTAATAGCTCCGGCCCATCCTTTTGCACTACCTAATACATCTGAGTTGGAGAAACCACCAACAGCGCCTAAGAATTGAATATCTTCCAAATTCTCACGCCCAGAGATTAAATCCGTCATGTGAACATCTTTTACATCAAACCCTGCTAAATACATAGCATTAGCCATTTCACGCTCAGAATTACTTCCTTTTTCGCGTAGAATAGCTGCTTTTGGTCTACTTGAAACTTCTGAACGGTTTGGTAGTGTTATGGCTGCTGAACTTGGAAATTTGTATTGTAAAGGCTGAACTTTATAATTATCAAATCTATCTTTTGCTAAACTGTTTGCGGTCTGTTGATTATCTAGTAAGTACGATGTTTTGAACCAAGTGTCACGAAGGCTTTCAATATTAAGTCCCATTTCCATACCGTTGTTTTTAACGGTAAGTGTTGCTTCATTAGTAACCGTTCCTATTTTTTTGACATCAATATTCTTAGACTTCAATATAGTTTCAACGCTATCATCACTTGATTGAAATACAATACCTGCATTTTCAGAGAACAAAACTTTGATGGTATCGGCTTCGCCTAAACCTGTAAGGTCAAGATGAGCACCTAAATTGGTATCTGCAAAGCATAATTCTAACAGCGTAGTAATTAATCCGCCGGAAGCAACATCATGTCCTGCAACTATTTTATTCTCCTTTATTAAAGATTGAATGGTGTTGAAAACAGTTTTAAAGTAAGCCGAATCAGTAATGGTTGGAGTTTCGTTACCTATACTATTTCTGGTTTGAGCAAAAGAAGAACCGCCTAATTTAAAGTTATCTTTAGATAGGTTGATGTAGTAAATAGCACCAGCACCTTTCTGTAAAACCGGCTCAACTACTTTAGTGATATCACTACAATTCCCGGCAGCTGAAATTACTACGGTACCAGGAGAGATAACATCACCATCTTTATATTTTTGCTTCATGGAAAGAGAATCCTTTCCTGTAGGTACGTTAATACCTAAATCGATAGCAAAATCAGATACAGCCTGTACAGCTTTGTATAGTCGTGCATCTTCACCTTCATTTTTGCAAGGCCACATCCAGTTGGCAGAAAGCGACACAGAAGCTAATCCGTCTTTAAGCGGAGCCCAAACCAAATTGGTCAATGATTCCGCAATACTATTTTTACTACCTGCAGCAGGGTCAATCAATGCAGAAATAGGAGAGTGCCCAATACTAGTAGCGATTCCTTCTCTTCCTTTAAAATCCAACGCCATTACCCCGCAGTTGTTCAACGGTAGTTGTAACGGACCAACACATTGTTGTTTTGCAACTCGACCACCAACACAACGGTCAACCTTGTTTGTAAGCCAATCTTTACTGGCAACGGCTTCTAGTTGAAGAACGGCATCCAGGTAATCATGGAAAAATTCCAATGAATACGCTGCATTTTTGTAATCGCGTTTTACGGTACTGTCCGTCATCACTGTTTTAGGAGAACTACCAAACATATCGGACAACGCTAAATCCATAGGCTTAGCACCGTTGGTTTTAGATTCAAAAGTAAAACGGTCGTCACCAGTAACATCACCAACTTCATACATTGGTGAACGCTCACGGTCAGCAATTCGTTTTAAGAGGTCTACATCATTTTTACCGATTACAAGACCCATGCGTTCTTGAGATTCGTTTCCTATAATTTCTTTAGCCGATAGGGTAGGGTCACCAACAGGTAACTTATCTAAATCTATTTTACCACCAGTTTCTTCTACAAGTTCAGATAAACAGTTCAGGTGGCCGCCGGCTCCGTGATCATGAATAGAAACAATGGTATTTTCATCACTTTCTACCATACCACGAATGGCATTGGCAGCTCTTTTTTGCATTTCAGGATTAGAACGTTGTACGGCATTAAGTTCAATAGCAGAGCTAAATTCGCCCGTATCAGCACTAGAAACAGAGGCACCACCCATACCTATACGGTAATTGTCGCCACCTAGAATTACAATTTTATTATCTGTTTCTGGCTTATCTTTAATAGCTTGTTCAATTTTACCATACCCAATACCACCAGCTTGCATAATTACTTTATCGTAACCCAGCCTACGGTGACTGAGCGAAGCCGAAGTCTTGTCTTCTGAAGATTCAAACGGAGTAGAAGCTTCATCATATTCGAACGTCAGAACCGATCCGGAAATTAGAGGCTGTCCAAATTTGTTTCCAAAGTCAGAAGCACCATTAGAAGCTTTTATAAGAATATCCATTGGTGTTTGGTATAGCCAATCTCTTTCTTGCATTCCCTTTTCCCAAGGTCTTTCTTTTTCTAAGCGAGAGTATGCTGTCATATAAACAGCCGTACCGGCAAGAGGCAAAGAACCTTTACCACCAGCTAGTCTATCTCTTATTTCACCACCCGCACCAGTTGCGGCACCGTTAAAAGGCTCTACAGTAGTAGGGAAGTTGTGTGTTTCCGCTTTTATGGAAATAACGGAGTCAAACTCTTTCTCTTGATAGAAATCTGGTTTATCGGCAGTTTTAGGAGCAAATTGCATTACTCTAGGTCCTTTTACAAACGCAACATTGTCTTTGTAAGCAGAAACGATATCATTTGGAAACTCTTGAGAAGTTTTCTTAATCAGCTTAAATAGCGAAGAAGGCATTTCTTCACCGTCAATTACAAAAGTGCCGTTGAATATTTTGTGCCTACAGTGTTCAGAATTTACCTGGCTGAACCCAAATACCTCAGAGTCGGTAAGTTTTCTGCCTAATTTCTTGCTCAGATTTTCAAGATAATCAACTTCTTCATCATTAAGGGCTAAGCCTTCTTGTTTGTTGAAGGCAGCGATATCTTCAATATTTAAGATAGGTTTTGGAGCTATATGAATATCGAATACCTCTTGATTTAATGTGCTGTATTTCTGAGAAATCATAGGATCGAATCCTGAAAATTCTTCTGCTACGGCATTAAATTCTTCAATCCGAATAATTCCCGAAACTCCCATATTTTGAGTAATCTCAGTGGCATTGGTACTCCAAGGAGTAATCATTGCGGCTCTAGGACCAACAAAAAAGGCGTCAAGAGACGCCGCATTTATTTTAGGTTGGTTGCCGAACAACCATATAAGTTTACTTATATCTTCAGATGATAGTTCCTTAGCGGTCTGTACCGCAAAAACCTTTTTGCTAGGTT
>Ga0209295_1000804_pt1 | contig 12624 bp, 10 predicted proteins | sample Porto_5metaG_FD_187428 | JGI IMG/M metagenome (GOLD analysis project Ga0209295, IMG submission 187428) | Marine algal microbial communities from Porto, Portugal - Porto_5 metaG (SPAdes) (version 2) | ecosystem: Host-associated > Algae > Red algae > Unclassified | place: Portugal: Porto... | reverse complement strand
GAAGGATTAATTTTTTCGCTCTCTTAATGTTCAAACTAATATTGCAATCTACAGCATAATTTAATTTTTAAGAATCAATAATAGTGCTTAATAAGTCTCACTTACTTTCCTCCACATAATTATCACCTCTACAACGCACCAAACTACCCATTTTTCCGTTTCAATATTGTACTTTTATCTCCCATAAAAAAACAACCTTGAACGCTTCATGACAAAAAAGAAATCTACGGCTAAAAAAACAAATACTAAGACTCCTAGAAAATCTATCTCCTTTAAATTGACGCGCCAGCAGCAAATTATTTTAGGAAGTTTTTTGTTCTTACTCGGTCTTGGCTTGCTGTTTTCTTTTATCTCCTACTTATTTACTTGGAAAGTAGATCAAAGTCTTATTGCTACAGGAACCAGAGAAGACGAGGCCTCAAACTGGCTTTCACTTGTGGGTGCCCGCATCAGCCATTTTTTTATTTACAAAGGTTTTGGTATTCCTGCCCTAGCGCTTTGCGTTCTTACAGCGCTTACTGGAATACATTACTTTTTTAATTATGCAAAGACTGCTTTAAAAAGATATTGGTTCTGGGGAATATTACTCATGCTTTGGCTAGCTGTATTTCTTGGTTTTTTTCATAAAAAGAATGATATTCTCGGAGGAACCGTTGGTTATGAAATCAATGACTTGCTACAAGATTATTTAGGACTTACTGGAGCAATTATAGTGATGGCTTTTCTGGCTATTGTTTATCTCGTAGTGCGTTTAAAGATAACACCAGAGCGTGTAACTACTTATATTAACAAACAGCGTACTGACCTCGCAGGAGAATTTTCAGAAGATGGAAAGGAACCAATTATTGTAGATAACTCCTCTACATACGAAGCAGAAGAATTTTTAAAAGGAACCAAGGTTGAAGATGAGACCGCTTTCGCGAAAGCGGAAACCACCACACCTACTAAACCATCTACTTTTGAACAAAATGTACAAGATTTACAGCCTACACTTACCAAAAAAGAAGCTGAACCTACAAGTAGCTTCCAAGTAACCAAAGCTCCGGAAGAAGAGATTATTATCCCTGTGGAGGAAGTGGCTGTAGAAGTTGAAAAACCTATTGAAGAGGAAGAACTAACTGATAATTTAAGCGCAAAGCTCGTAGCGGATTTTGGCGAATTTGACCCAACTCTAGAATTGGCTAAATTTAAGTTTCCTCCTATTGATCTATTAAAAGATTATACAAAAGGACAAGGAATCACCATTAATCAAGCAGAACTTGAGGAAAATAAAAACCGTATTGTTGAGACGCTTAACAACTATAAAATAGGCATCTCAAACATAAAAGCTACCGTAGGTCCTACCGTAACTTTATATGAGATCGTACCAGAAGCTGGGGTGCGTATTTCAAAGATTAAAAACTTAGAAGATGATATTGCATTATCACTAAGCGCACTGGGTATTCGTATCATTGCTCCTATCCCTGGACGTGGTACAATAGGCATCGAGGTACCTAATAAGAATCCGCGTATTGTGAGTATGCGCTCTGCAGTCGCTAGTAAGAAATTCCAAGAAGCAGAAATGGAGTTGCCACTTACACTAGGTAAAACCATATCAAACGAAACCTTTGTGGTAGACCTTGCCAAAATGCCTCACCTACTCATGGCAGGTGCAACGGGACAAGGTAAATCTGTAGGTCTTAACGCAATTCTAACCTCCCTACTTTACAAAAAACACCCTGCCGAAGTTAAGTTTGTACTGGTAGATCCTAAAAAAGTGGAGCTTACTTTATTCAACAAGATAGAACGTCACTATCTGGCAAAACTTCCTGACACAGACGAGGCTATTATCACAGACAACTCTAAGGTAATTAACACGCTCAACTCCATGTGTATTGAGATGGATAACCGTTATGACTTGCTTAAGGATGCAATGTGTCGTAACATTAAAGAATACAACGTCAAGTTTAAAGCACGTAAACTTAATCCAGAAAATGGACACAAGTTCTTACCGTATATTATTCTAGTAGTAGACGAGTTTGCAGATCTTATTATGACTTCTGGAAAAGAGGTAGAAACTCCTATCGCAAGGCTTGCACAGCTTGCACGTGCCATAGGTATTCACTTAATTATTGCAACGCAACGTCCATCTGTAAATGTAATTACCGGTATTATTAAAGCTAACTTCCCAGCTCGTATTGCTTTTAGAGTAACCTCAAAAATAGATAGCCGCACGATTCTAGACACCTCTGGTGCAGACCAACTTATAGGTCGTGGTGACATGTTATACACACAAGGCAATGACGTGGTGCGTATACAGTGTGCCTTTGTGGATACTCCAGAAGTAGAACGTATTGTAGATTATATAGGTAATCAAAAAGCATATCCAGACGCTCACTTATTGCCAGAATATGTAGGTGAAGAGAGTGGCACAAGTCTTGATATAGATGCTTCAGATAGGGATGCACTTTTCCGAGATGCTGCAGAGGTTTTAGTAATTGCACAACAAGGAAGCGCTTCTCTATTACAACGTAAATTAAAACTAGGATATAATAGAGCTGGAAGAATCATAGATCAACTAGAAGCTGCAGGTGTGGTAGGTCCTTTTGAAGGAAGTAAAGCACGTCAAGTACTAGTTCAAGATATGGCTGGACTGGATCAACTCCTAAATAACGAATAAATCAACATGAAAAAGAAACTTATTTTTTGGCTGGCTCCTATCCTTTTTAAGAAAGTGTTAGTTCCTGTCGCAGTAAAGGGTTACCGCAAATTTGCAAAACGCGCAATGCCTGTGGTATTGTTGTTATTTATGACCGCTTTCGCGAAAGCGCAAACCGCACAAGCACTACTTAAAGAGGTAGACACCAAAGTAAAAAGCTATGACAATATCGCTATTGATTTTAAATATGCCTTAAGTAATGAAGCCGAAGGTGTAAATCAAGAGACCAAGGGAAATGTGGTGATGGCCGGTAATAACTACAAGCTATCTCTTATGGGGACTACACAGTTGTTTGATGGAAAAAATGTCTACACCATCGTTCCTGAAGATGAAGAAATTACCATTAGTGCAATAAGTGATCAAGATGAAAACGCCATCACTCCATCAAAAATGTTATCCTTCTTTAATGAAGGGTACACACAAAAAATGGACATTGTACAAAAAATCAATGGTAGAGAAGTACAGTTTGTAAAACTTACTCCTATGGACTCTAATAGTGACGTAAAATATACATTGCTAGGCGTAGATGCACAAACCAAGCATATCCAAAAACTTATTATTACCCAAAAAAATGGTACTAAAGTTACCATTACTGTAAATTCTTTTAAGCCTAATCAACCTATCGCAAAAAATGTATTTGTGTTTGATAAGTCTAAGTACGCAGATTATTACATCAATAAATTATAATAGTAGAATACTAGTAGCAAGGGCGCAGACTTCTTATTTTTGTTTGCGCCCTTAGCTTTTTACATGAAAATATTAGACCGATATATCCTTTTTACATTTGTAAAAACATTTCTAAGCATCTTCACTATTTTGATGTTTATTTTTGTTTTACAAAGTGTGTGGTTATACATACAAGAACTTGCAGGAAGAGCTCTGGACTTTGATGTTATTTTAAAGTTTTTACTTTTTGCGATGCCTAGTCTTGTAACACTCGTACTTCCACTTTCTGTACTTCTTACCAGTATAATGACCTTTGGTAACTTTGCCGAAAATTACGAGTTTGCAGCAATGAAATCTACTGGAATCTCGCTACAGCGTGCAATGAAAAGTGTGATCTATTTTGTTATTTTCCTTGCAGTAGGTTCTTTTCTATTTGCAAATCACGTGATTCCCGCTTCTCAAATAGAATTTAGAAATTTAAGACGAAATATAGGTAAGCTCAAACCGGCCATGCTCATACGCAGCGGACAGTTTAATGAAATCACAGATGATTTTAATATGCGCGTTGCCGAAAAATATGGTGAGCGAGACCAGTATCTTAGAGATATAGTAATACACCAAGCAGAAAAAGGGCGCCTAGGAAATTATACAGTAATTATAGCTAGCAAAGGCGAACTTATAAGCTCTATAGACTCGCCTACTCTTTCTTTAAAACTTACAGATGGTAATTATTATACAGAAGTCCAAAAGAAAGATTATAGAGAACGAAAAAAAGAACCCTTTGCAAAAAGTTATTTTGAAACTTACACGCTCAATATTGATTTAAGCGAGCTAGATGCTATAGACCTTGACGACAAGGATATTAGTAATAGTTATCAAATGATGAATATCTTTTTATTAGACTCGAGTATTACAGAGCTATCAAAACGATATACAGATGATAGAAACCTCTTTAGTGAAAAATATATAAACAAAGCAAATCTTGCTCCTCTAGACTCCCTTTATACCGGAATTACCTCTAAAAAAGAAGAAATTAAAGAAGCACTGTTAGATAATTATGAAGTTAAAGATCGCGTGAGGATTTTAGAAATTGCAAAATCTAACTTAAACAATACCATTGCAGATCTAGAAAACAGAAAAAATAAAATTAAGGTAGACACAAAACGTTTGAGCAAGTTTGAGGTCTCTCTCCATGAAAAGTACATACTAGGTGTAAGCTGTATATTGCTCTTTTTTGTGGGTGCCCCTCTAGGCGCGATTATACGCAAAGGTGGCTTAGGACTTCCCATTGTAATAGGCGTGGTGCTTTTTCTAACCTTTCATTTTATAGGGATTTTTGCAAAAAATAGCTCTGAAGATAATTCTATAAGTCCATTTATTGCAAGCTGGCTTAGCACTTTTATTCTATTTCCATTAGGAATTTACCTTACCTACAGAGCCACTACAGATCAAGGAATCTTTGATGTAGATATTGTACCTAAACCTCTTAAAAAATTATTTGCAAAAAGAAAAAAGGGAACTACCATTTCTACTACGGTTGATAGGACGTATGTAATCACAGAAAATGAAAAAAAACTACTAGATTCTTTTTCTTCAAATAAGCTCAAAGACGTTGTTAAAAATTATAAAGAACTTACCTATTCTCATAACATGCGCTTAGCTGCTATAGACAGGCTTGACCAACTAGGAATTACACTAGAACATCTCAAAGTTCAAGGATATTATCAAGACCGTATATAACTCTTTTTTGCGTTTAAAACGTATACTCAAAGCAAAGGGGTTCTCGTATCTTTGCAAAAAATAGCACCCATACAAATGACAGCATCAAAAAGTATAGAACTACATACTATTGAAGAAGCCATAGAAGACATTAAAAATGGCAAAGTAATCATTGTAGTAGATGACGAAGACCGCGAGAATGAAGGGGATTTTGTAGCTGCCGCAGAGACTGTTACACCAGAGATGATCAACTTTATGGCCACACATGGCCGTGGTCTTATATGTACTCCTATTACAGAGGATCGTTGTGAAGAGTTACATCTTAATATGATGGTAACAAGCAATACAGACCCTATGGAAACTGCGTTTACCGTTTCTGTAGATCTTAAAGGCAATGGCGTTACAACTGGTATATCTGCTTCAGATAGATCAAAGACAGTACAAGCATTAATAAACCCTTCTACAAAACCTTATGATTTAAGTAGACCAGGACATATCTTCCCGCTTAAAGCAAAAGAAGGTGGTGTACTACGTCGTACTGGACATACAGAAGCAGCTATAGATTTTGCAAGACTTGCTGGTTTTAAACCTGCGGGTGTCATTGTAGAAATTATGAATGCAGACGGCACCATGGCACGCCTACCACAACTTATGGAGGTAGCTCAAGCATTTGATCTAAAGATAGTTTCTATAGAAGATCTTGTGGCTTACCGCATGAATCACGATAGTCTTATTGATAAAAAAGAAGATTTTGAGATTAAAACGCGTTTTGGCGATTTTAGACTTCGTGCCTATGAGCAAACTACTAATGATACCGTGCACATTGCATTAACTAAAGGAGGCTGGGAAGATGACGAGCCCGTACTTGTGCGTGTAAACTCTACTCAAATTAATAACGACCTATTAGGTACGCTCACAAATAATCCAGATGCAAAACTAGATGATATGTTTCGCGCCGTGAATGACGCAGGAAAAGGAGCCATTGTATTTATAAATCAAGAGAATGCAAGTGCTAATCTTTTAGGACGATTGAGCGAACTAAAAACGTTACAAAATGAAGGAGAAATGAAAGCTCCTAACGTAATTATGGACTCCAAAGATTTTGGTATAGGAGCTCAAATCTTACATGACTTGCGCATATCAAAAGTAAAATTAATGACTAATAGTGAAGGCCTTAAACGCATAGGTATCGTGGGTTACGGCCTTGAGATCGTAGAGCGTGTAGGGTATTAAGCACTCATACATCATAAGGAAAAAAGCCATCTCATATTGAGAAGGCTTTTTTTATGGTCTAATTACGCTTTCGCGAAAGCGTAAAAACAAAACCCCAAATTTCAATAGCTTATGAAATTTGGGATTCTTTATATCTAGTGTCAAATTGCTTGACTTGTGCGCACAAAAAATGGCAAGCTACCTACATCACACCGCTACGACCATCTACCCTTGCTGCGTTCCCACCCTGGGGGATTCGACAGGAGCTGGTTGTGTAGGACTTGCCGCTGCAAAGATATAGTTTCTTTGAGAAGTCGCAAGGTTTTTTTGCCCGATTTTTTGTTTTAAATTGCCTTAAAATTCAACATCACATGACAGCATACGCTAAGCACCTCATTCTATTACTTTTACCACTTCTTATCATAAGCTGTGGAGATACAGGGTCACTAGATGGCAACTTCACCATCGAGACTAGTGCTATTAAAAATTCTATAAAAAATGGTGGAGAGATTGCAATCTCGCTTAAAGCCAAAAAAAACATCACTGTAGACTCTGTGGTTTATGATCTAGATGGTGCCCGTTTAGGAAGTAAAAAAGACACTGGGAAATACACAACAACCCTTACCTCGCCAAAATTAGGAGGAAGAACTCTAACAGCAACGATAAGCACTCCAGATGGTACAACAACTACCACTCAAAAAATAAATATACTACACACCATAGCTCCTAAAGTGTACGGATACAAAATCATTAATAGATACCCGCATCAAACAGATGCTTACACACAAGGACTAGAATTTGTGGGGGATACTCTATATGAGAGTAATGGAAGTTATGGCGAATCTACACTGCGAAAACTTGACTATAAAACTGGTAAAGTTCTTAAAGAAGTAACCCTAGACAACTCTTATTTTGCAGAAGGCATGACCATTATAGGAGATAATATCTACCAACTCACATGGCAGAAAAATACAGGCTTTATCTACAACAAAGATACCTTTGAGAAGACTGGAACATTTGCTTACAATCAAAGTAAAGAAGGCTGGGGACTTACTAATGATGGCACCGTGATTTACAAGTCTGATGGAACGAGTAAAATCTGGACGCTTGACCCTTCTAATCTTTCTGAGCAATCTTATATAGAGCCTACAGATAACTCTAAAGTAACAAGTAGACTCAACGAACTTGAGTGGGTGAACGGAAAAATTTATGCCAATAATTATCAAGTAGATTTAATCTCAATCATAAATCCAGTTTCTGGAGCTATTGAAGGTCTGATTGATTTACGCGAGCTTAAGAAAGAAGTACAATCTGGCCTAGATCCTGCAAACGAAGTTCTTAATGGTATTGCTTACAAAGCAAATGAAGGTCGTCTTTTTGTTACTGGAAAACACTGGAACACCTTATTCGAAATAGAGATTGTAGAAAAATAGGAGGTTCATTCAGTAAGATAAGAAAGGTAGTTCGCTCATTGTTGTTATTGGCAAGATGATTAGTTTTCAGGTGGTATGCTGCTACCTGGTAGACACGGCAATTCCTTAGATTACAGATATGGTTTCCAAGGACAGGAGATGGATAATGAAATTAAGGGAGAAGGGAATTCTTTAAATTTCAAGTTTAGAATGTTGGATACAAGGATAAATAGATTCTTTGCTGTTGATCCACTTGCTGTTGAGTATCCTCATAACTCTCCATATCCTTTATCTGAAAACAGATTAATTGACGGTATAGATTTAGAAGGTTCAGAGTGGGAGGCAACTTGGGTTGCTGATGCGTATTTATGGTGGAAATACGGAAGAGGTAAGAAGAGCAGTAAAGGTGTTACAGGAATGCAGAAGGTTTTGGAAGGCTCTGGATATAAGATGGGTATTGTTAATGTAGGAGCTAACAATATACAGGATCGAAGAATGAGTGAGCAGGAGAAAATATTGATGACATTTGATGGAGTAGCAGATTTGACTGAATATGCAGTTATTGAACCGATGGAAGGTGGAATGGAACTGATTGCCTCTATCCCGGGGGTAGATACTGTTGGGGATCCATTGCTTGCTTTATATTTTGGTGTAAAAGCTTCCAAAACAGGTGATTCTGATGATATTGTAAGCTCGGTATCTTATACGGCCGGAATGTTTATTCCTTTTGCTAGTGGAGGTGTAATTAAGCTTACAGGAAAAGGAGCTGTTCAATTATTAAAAAAGAGTACAAAATATGAATTTAAAATTGTAGGTAGGGTTCGTGATGATATTATGAGTAGTATAGATAATCAGACTTTGAGAAATAGATTTAATGCTCTCTACAGGGATAATCCTAGCGGTTTTGGGAATGGAGGAACAGCTGAAATATTAATCGAAGAAGGTCTCAATGGAAAACATTGGCAGAAAGCTATAAAAGATTGGGATAATTTAAGAAAGTTAATGACGAATTGTGGAGGATGTAATAACTCAAGCAATAATGAAAAATTCTTCAGTGCAAATTTATCTGATGATGATATGAAAATTGCAAACCAACTTTTTCAGGAATTGGATAATGCTATTAAGACCGTAGAAAAAGGAAGTAATTAATATGAAAAAGGGTCAATATCTATTAATCCAATTGGAAAAAGAGTTTTCTCACTTTAACTTTAATCTTGAAAAAGAATATAGTAAGGATTATGTGCCTTATGATGAGTTTTCCGATTTAGATGTTTTTATTCAAGATTTTTTTAGAAACTATAATGAAGATAACACTGAAGAAACAAAAATTGTAGATTCTTTTTTTAAATTTTTAAATAAAATATTTGATATTGAAGATGTAGAAATTGTCAATTTAATTGATGTCACTATATTAGAAAGTCTAATTCAGTTTAAGGAAGGGTATTACATAGCTCAGAAATATATGACCAAAGGTATGTATGAATATTTTCTTGAAGAGTACCCATACAAAGAAAATAAGGATGCTTGGAATACATCTAATTACTATTCGGATGAGGAGTATCAAAGGATTTTAAATCTTCCAGATGTTGAAGATGACTAACTAAAAATGAAAAGCTATCCTAATCGATAGCTTTTTTGTTTTTAAGCATACGCCTTCTTCGCTTTAAAGTCTCTTATGAAGGCATCTATTACATTAAAGAGTTGCGCTTGTTCTTCTTGGGGCATCGTAGCGATGCTCTCGACACGTTCCAAGATACGCTTGTCTTTTACGATAGCATCTGTATTCCCTACGAGGTAATCTAGTGACACATCAAGAGCTAGCGCCATCTTATTTGCAATCTCTACAGAGGGTGTAATCTCGTTACGCTCATACCGTCCTATAACCGCCCCAGAAGTACCTGCAATCTTGCCCAGTTCCTCACGCGACATCTTAAGTTGTTTACGTACTTGTGTGATGATATTCTCATCTTGATCAAGCTCGGATATAAGACGCAGCTGTTCGTAAGCCTCTTTATCTTCTATAACCACTTCTTGAGGCAGTGGCGTATCTCATATTACGATGAGCCAGCTTATCATAAAAAATTATAGCTGCTTTAAAAATAAAAAAAGTATGAGAAAAAGCGCTTAAAGAAAGAAAAAGGTAAATAAGAACACTACACATAATGCGTTATATTTGTTATAAACTACAATTACATGCGCAGTATATACGTCCTATTAATCCTTGCTGGAATTATCACCTTTAGTTCTTGTCGTAATGATTTTGACACGATAGCTAGCACAGGAAATCTTGAGTTTTCTAGAGACACCATTTTTCTAGATACCGTTTTTACAAACATAGGCTCAAGCACGTTTAACCTTAAAGTATATAATCGCAGTAATGAAGCCATAGCTATCCCTAGTGTAAGATTAGGTCGTGGCGAGTCCTCAAATTACAGGCTTAATGTAGACGGAGTGCCTGGAAGAACCTTTGAAAATGTCGAGATTCTTGCCAATGATAGCATCTTTGTTTTTGTAGAAACTACGCTTGACATAAATAATGTAGGCGATGGATCTAATGAGTTTTTGTATACAGATGTTATTGAGTTTAACAGTACCGGGGTATCCCAGCAAGTAAACCTTGTCACCTTGGTAAAGGATGCTATTTTCCTTTTTCCAGAAAGAGATGGTGCTACTGGAATCATAGAAACACTTACTGTAAATAATGTGAATACCTCTCTAGAAGGTCGCTATCTTATGGATGACGAGCTTACTTTTACAAATGACAAGCCTTATGTGATTTATGGATATATGGCAGTAGGAGACCCTAATGGTATAGATGCAAAAACACTTAATATAGAAGCAGGCGCGCGCATACACTTTCATGCAGATAGTGGCTTGCTTATAGCAGATAATGCCTCTTTACAAGTAAACGGGACGCTTAGTACCGATCAAATACTTCTTGAAAATGAAGTGATTTTTGAAAGTGATAGACTTGAGACTGTTTTTTCTGATGTCCCTGGACAATGGGGAACCTTATTACTTACTGATGGAAGTATTAATAACAGTATTAACTATGCAACTATTAAGAACGCAACAGTGGGAATACTCAATGAGTCTAGTGCTAATAACTCAGCTTCTCCAGGCTTAACAATTAGTAATACTCAGATTTACAATGCCTCTGCTGTAGGGTTACTCAATAGATTTTCTGTGGTAGAAGCTTCTAATACTGTGGTTAACAATTGTGGTCAATTTGCTATGCTTATCCAACTAGGCGGTAGTTACAACTTCACACACAGCACCTTTGTAAATTACTGGACGCAGAGTTTCAGAAATACACCCGCAGTATTTATAGACAATACACTTGTTAATGGGGACACTCTTTTAGTAGGCGAACTTGCCCAAGCTAATTTTACAAATTGTATCATATACGGTAATCAAGACGAGGAGCTAGGTTTTAATATAGATGACAGTGCTCCTTTTAACTTCAAGTTTACAAATACTCAGATTCGTTTTGATGATGATTTTGGAGATTTTAATGAGAATCCGTTATTTGATTTTACAAACGTGAGCTTCTATCAAGACATTATAAGAGGTGGAGATCCAGATTTCTTTGAACCTACAGAAAACATGCTCCAAGTAGGAGAAAACACCGCAAGCAACGGTCTCGGACTTCAAAGTGCTTCAAGCCAATTCCCAATAGATATTATAGGCACGAGCCGCACGAGTACTTCAGACTTTGGGGCGTATGAAAGTGTTGTGTTTCCTGAGTAACCTTTTAAACATTACATATTGAAAAAATTAACCCTCCTACTTGCCTTAATTTGCGCGACAGCATCTACTAGCGCTCAAAATGAGCAATTTGACATAAAAACATACGGGGAACAAATAACAAATGGATATGAATTATTTGTAGATAATAATGAGCCTTATCCTATAAGTATTGAGTTATCTTTTGAGCTTACTAATTTAAGAAGTAAAGATATAAACAAGACTATCTATGTAATTCCTGCTCATACAAAAAGGCACCTCACAAATTCACTATCTATCATAAATAAAGGAAAATCCTATAAATACTCTTATAAAACCTCCTTTAATAAAGGTAATCATCATAAAACGTTATATGATGAACATCATATATATGACCTACCATTTAAGAAAGGTGAAGAGTATCTTTTATTTCAAGGGTACAACGGTAAGCAAACGCATCAAAATGAGAGCTCTTTAGACTTCACAATGCCTATAGGAACTCCTATCACTGCCGCAAGAGGAGGTATTGTTGCAAATGTTATTATACATAATAATAAGACTTGCTTTAAAAGAGAATGCCAGCAGTTTAATAATAAAATAACGATCTATCATGATGATGGTACGTTTGCAGATTATGCTCATCTTAAATTTAAAGGATCCTCTCTTAAGAAAGGTGATAGCGTATCACAAGGAGAAATTATAGGATATAGTGGCAATGTGGGGTATAGCAATGGGCCACATCTACACTTTGTAGTCTATAGACAAGAGATAAAAGATATGCATACTATCAAAACCCAATTTAAAATTGGCTCAGGAAATACCGTGGTATCACTCAAAGAAAAAGAGATTTATAACAAAGGCTATTAATTAAATTTTATAGCTTTAACCCTATCAAAAACGCACTATCCGTCCCTCCTATTGCTCCTTGTCCATACACATAATCAAAACGCAATAATCTAAATTTTCCCAAGCCTACATTACCTATACCTACAGTAAACTCTCTGTAAAATGAACTTTCATTAGTGCTTAAAACGTGGGCACCTGCAATGAGGTTAAAGTTAAGTTTGTTTACTAACGGTATTTTACCAAGTATCCATCCTTTAAAATTATGCTCCACGTGACCTTCTACATAACCTTGGTTCGTACTGCGCTCATAATAAGGTAATATATTAAAACGATTGAGGCGTGATG
>Ga0209295_1000801_pt1 | contig 12640 bp, 16 predicted proteins | sample Porto_5metaG_FD_187428 | JGI IMG/M metagenome (GOLD analysis project Ga0209295, IMG submission 187428) | Marine algal microbial communities from Porto, Portugal - Porto_5 metaG (SPAdes) (version 2) | ecosystem: Host-associated > Algae > Red algae > Unclassified | place: Portugal: Porto... | reverse complement strand
TTGTGCACTCTAAACAACCCAGGCGGTTGTTTCCACTAGCCGAAATGGCGGAATTGGTAGACGCGCGCGACTCAAACTCGCGTTCCTTTGGAGTGTGGGTTCGATTCCCACTTTCGGTACAAGAAAAACCCCGTAGAGCCATATTCTACGGGGTTTCTTATTTTATGGAGTAACACTATAGCAACAAACAATTATTCAACGACGTAAAAACCCCTACAACTAGATCTAAAAAAACATTTCATAACTTCGTTAATAAAGAAATAAAGAATTTCAATCCTGGCTCCCCTCATTAACTTAGCTTTGAAATAAAATTAGATAAAAAAGTGAGCTACAGTATCTATATAGATGAGAGTTGTCATTTAGAAAATGATAACCAACCATTGATGTGTATTGGTTACACAAAGGTCAAAACTAGTGACTACCGAAAATATAAGGACGCTATTCAAAAAATAAAATTGAAACATAAATCCCCTACAGAGCTGAAGTGGAGCAAATTGTCCTATTCACGAATTGATTTATATAAAGAACTTATTGATTTTTTTTTTGAAAGTGACATCAACTTTAGAGCTATTTTGGTTAAAAACAAAAAACAATTAGATCACTCAAAATTCAACAGAGGTGATCACACTTCTTTTTATTATACCCTTGTATTTCTATTGCTCAGAAATCCTTGGGTAAATCATATAAAAATCCCTCATAGAGTTATCCTGGATATTAAAGACACTAGAGGAAAAGAACGATTGAATAAATTAGACACTCGATTACGTACAGAATATAAAAAAAACTACAGAAAGGAATCCCCATTTACTTTCTTTCAACACATTAGATCGGATGAAAGCGAGTTTTTACAACTTGCAGATTTTTTTATAGGCGCAATTACATATAAAGCTAGGAAACTAGAAAAAAAGAAAATATCTTCTAAAGTTAAAGTCGAAGTGTTACGATATCTTGAGGAAAAATCAGGATATGCATTAGATGACGGAACTCCCCCGTTTGAAGAAAAGTTTAACATTTTCGATTTCCAAATACAAACTCAAAAGTAATTTATGGACAGCTATTTTGAGGAAGAACATGACTTAGATATCGTGAGGGATTTATTTGAACATCTTGATATTGATGGCCCTGATCATGATCAAATGTATCAACTTTTTGGTGTTTTTAAGACCGACATGATTGATAGTCCAATCTATATAAATGGAGTTAAGGTTGCCCACGATGAACGTAAATCTAGACACCCACTATTTAGAGGCAAACCAACTGGTTTTGAACATATTTGCACAAGAGAGAGCAAACATTCTCGTAAACGAAATTTTGACCCAGAGAGAGCAAATAAAATACATTGGATAAAACCCGTTATAGAACACAAAGAAAATACAAGAGTTCGCTACTTTGAACGTATCCATGGAAATGGAAAAAACCAACAGTATTATTGGTTATACGAAAAGAAATACGTTGTGATAATAAGAGAAATTAATGAGAACTTACAACTAGTTACAGCTTTTAAAGTAGATGATCTTGAACGAGCAAGATTTGAAAATTGGTATAAATCATACCATAATTAGGTGCAAAAAAAAACCTCACTTCGTAAGTGAGGCACGTATCTTAAGGCAATACGATCGATGCAACGAGTGCTAAGCCAAGTCCTTCACCCTTTGGGCAATGACATTGCAAATATATAAAACTTGATTAAGTTTACTACGGTTTTCCTTATTTTAACTACAATTTACCACACATAGGAATTTATCCCAACCATTTTTATGTGTTACTCCAAAACAAACTTATCAAGAAGCTTGCCATCCTCAAAAGGCTTCAATCTTAAAACCTTGTTATTTTTACGATCATAAGTTATCTCAACCCAAAAGGCACCAACTGAATAAAGCGCAAAGGTTTGCTTTTCCTCTCGGATGTCGTCAACGTATGTTCCTTCATTGAAAACAATCTCATGCTGTTTAAGCTGCGACAGCTGCACGAACTCATCTAGTTTCATATCCTTACTCACTTTTAATTGTTCAGGCTCATACAGCGGTGTTTCTTCAGTCGTGAGCTCAGTATAATTGTCTGGCGTTGTTTTTACAGTAGTTTCTTGCTTTGTTAAACCTAAGACCGCTAGAATGCTAACCACAGTTGCAATGCCCGTTAACACCAATCCAATGATCGTATTCGTCTGTGCCTTCCTGGCTAATCTCAAAGATTCATCAGCAGACTCTTGAGACTTTATAGCCGCATCCTGAGATCGTTCAGCAGCTTCGCGAGACTGTTGTAGTTCCAAGTAATCAATATATTGTTTTGAAGCTTGACCTGATAAGAAGAAACGATTCCTCAACCAATTATCATAAACCAAATCAAATTCCAGTTCATTATCACGACCAGGCATCAACCTCATTTTTACATAGTTCAATATTGCGTTCTCTATATTTACTGTATTTGAATCGTGGCATTTGAAGTTCTCAATAAACCACTGTAAGAATGTAAACTCTCGTTGAGGATCCATTTTATAACCGTGGACCTTATTTAAAACATCTCTCAATCTATGGTAGCTTATTCCACTTTTTTCGCAGTCATTACCAATCTCCATTGCCTTGATGTATATATTCATAGTCAAATTGTTACATCTACGAATATACCAAAACTAAGAAGACAGATTGATGTCACAGTATATTCCAAACTGCTGAAGTAAATTCATTCATTAATTTAAAATTCAAAAAAAATGACTTTGATTTACAACGAAAATGCAGCCAAAAATGCAGGAATAAAACTAGGGCCTTATGCAGATATCAGAAAAAGAGGTATGACTATCAGTAAATATGAAAGATTACCAGATACGTTTATTTTAATATCTGTAGATAAAATAATCGGTTTGCTTCCAGATTACATTGATATTTCAGAATACTGCAAATAAAAAAAGAGACGGCTAAGCGGCCGTCTCTCATATTTTAAAAATAGTTAAATCTAACCTACTTGCCTTCTAGTAACTTTCAAAACACATTCAACATCATCAAAACTAAATACCGAACTCTCTGTACTTTCAAAAGTTCTAGTTTCAAATGTATTGTTTTGCGTGTGTACTTTTGCAATACGAGTGAATATAGCTCCATCTTTAGTATGAACAATCCAATTTGTATTAGGATCAATTCTACATTCTTCAATCCATTTATCACCTGGTAATACTTCGCCAAGAACAAAAGATCCTTTTGGCGTGCTGGCTATGGTACCATCATTCATACTTTCATCGGTTATCTCAAACACCCGGCAATCATTAGGATCCTGATTAGGTTTAAGAAGAAAATTTTCAGTGTTAAAAATTGGATTTACATTTTGAAATGCTGACACTGTGGTGCGTGTGCTAGTTCTCATATTATTATCTTTTGAGTGAATTATATAGTACAATATTACTAAATTCAATAATATTAATTAACTATCTGTAAATAAATTAGTGTTAAATTACTGAAATGAGTAATTTTATAATCTAAATAAAGAGTTATGTTGCTACTTAGAGATTTAATGGAGAGACAAAATATGTCAGGTAAGGATCTTGCTGCTGCGGTTGGCCTATCACCTGCAGCAATATCTAACATAAAGAATGGTGATAGATATCCTTCCTATGATGTTCTTATTAAGATTGCAAAAGCTTTAGATGTAGATGTGCGCGAACTATTTCCATCTACAAAAGGGAATGATAGCGAAGCTCTTTATATCAAACGTAATGGTGAATTTATTCCAGTAGGATCTCTGAAGCTTGATAGAAATGGATAGAAATCAGATATTAAAGCAAGTTGAAGAACTTGAAAAAACGGCTGATTTACTCCAGAGAGGGGTGATGATGTTGAAGAAGGAGCTGGTTGATGGTGGTGCATCATCTGGCTCCCCCCGGAAGGGGTTGATCTCAGAAGATGAGAAAAGAGATATTCTGCTTTCGCGAAAGCGTAAGAGAATTGAAAAAATAGCCAAATCTGGGAAGAAATAACCCTCGACTTAGGAGTAAAATTCTATGAAGAATGAATAGCATCAGTTTAGTGAGTCAAAATACTTTTTGTACGGCACTAAACACAACTTGCTTACAACTCAAGTTGTTCACTTTTTGGGTAAGAAAATTATAAATTAAGGCACTTTGTTACTACACTGTAACTGATATATAAACAACTGTAGTAATAATACGCTTTCGCGAAAGCAAATTGATACCTAAAAGGGGAATTGAACCCATAAAAAAAGAGTCGTTATTATAAAAAACACGACTCTTCTCCATCCAAAACAACAATCTTTAACCTCTAATCTCAAGGATATCTCTATGTCTAATTTCAAACAGTGATTTTCCTAAAGGCACTCTTGCATATTTGATTCCTCTTTCAATCATTCCAGGTCCATATCGATCTATAATTCCAGTCTCTAAACCTTCATTCAATACAGCGACTAATTTAGATGTATATTCAAACGCTTCATTTTGTTTCTCCGTAGCAGAGTATATAGAGAATTGTTCAGTGATCTGATCCTTGCGATTAGCTTTGAAAACAAATTTACCCTCAATAAATGCGGTGCCGCTGGTTCCATAGGTCGCACTTACTTGATTTGCTAGCCTTTTTGCTTCAGATATATCTAGGCCCATCGAATCAAGATTGAAAGCATCAGTAGCTTTTGGAAATTGAAAGCTCTTTTTTAAGATGGCCATGATAGGTGAGAAACCATTATTCAAAATGCCTTGAATCTCATCTTTTGAGAGTTTTCTATCTATTAAGCTTTCAGCAGCCAGAACACTGCTTGATAGTTTATCTAGTAAATCAACCTTAACCGCTTCATCATTTTCTAAAGCATTATTAATTTTTTCGCTGTCTCTGTACATTAGTACTGGTGTGAATTGTGTCATTTCTTTTCGTTTTTTGATTATTTCTATTAATTATTAAAAGTCTGCCCCATCTACAAGGCTGTTTCGTTTTCCTACTTGATCAATTACATCTTTAACATCAGTAACTATTGGCGGCATTGCTGAGAATGCCTGAGCAAGCTCTTGAGCTACCTCTTTCGCGTTTGCTGCATTATTGTTTATAGTTGTTCCTCTTGTTGTATTCCCTCTTAGAAGGGATCTTTGAACAATTCCACCATCTGCAAAATAATTACCTGATGATCTGGATGCACCCGATGGGTGAGAATCATTGAAATTCATAAACACTTGTGAAGCTCTCCTATTCATAACACCAATCAACTCTCCTTTCTCAGCTTCGAATTGAGTTCCATCTTCACCATAAAACTTTGTACCTCCTTCAGAATGTCTCTTACCTCCTACTGACATTAATCCACCTTTTTCGAATTTAGGAGCATTAGTTGACGTGATTTTCTTAACATTAGCAAGACCAGACACAATAGCCGCACCAGCTGCCACAGCTCCTAAAGCTGGACCAACTACAGGAATACCAGCTAGTGATTTATAAGCAGCTGTTGCCGATTGATATGTGTCAATTGTAGTCTGTGCAACTGCGGCAGCTTTACCAGCAGCGGATTCTTTACCCAATATCGTGGCCAGGTTTCCAAAAGTTGCTGATGCTACTCCAATCTTAAATTGAGCCTTCTGTTCTTCAATGCCGGCATCAAGCTGCGCAAACTTCTTATTGATGAGATTTATATCCGCGCCTGTTTTCTGGGCGTTTTCAATTTCTGCAACTCTCTGAGCTTCTAACCTTTGTTGATCAAGCGCAAGAGATTCGAGATAGTTCTCTTGCGCTATCACTTTCCTATTCTCTAAATCAACAGCTTCCTTCTCAGCTTGCTGTTCTTTCAAATCTTCATTGAGTGATTCTCTCTCGGCTCTTATCTCTGCATTTATACTGTCAATTGCATTTTGATATTCTCTCTCGGATATCAACCCCTCATCGAATCGTATTTTTTCGTATTCTCGTCGCTTCTCCGCGATTAACTCTAATCGGTTGACCTCTTCATCAATTAAGGCTGTTGTAAGAAAGGAATTCTCATCTATACGCCTTTGATTGGCATCAATTACTATCTGCAACTCTTCATTTGCGAACTCAACAACTAGACCCTTTTGAGCTTCTAAGAATGAAAGCTTGATATTATACTTCTCTAGCTCTGCTTCTGCAGCGGTTTTTTTACCAGCTTCGACTTCCTCTTGAAGAATTGCAAGTCTTTTATCGCGAATTGACTCTTGAAAAATCAAACTCTGTTCAAGGCTTTGTGATCGACCTTTATTTTCAGCAATAAACAACTCAAGAAGAACTTTATTTTCTTTTATAGAATCGTTGATTCTTTGCTCTGATGCTTTCCTTGCTTCTTTGGCCGCTGATGCTTGCTCTGCTCTGGATCTTTTCAACAAACCTTGCTTTTCAGATTCAATGCTTCTTTGCAGTTTTAGAGATTCTGTTTCAAGTTCAATCACTTTGGCTTGAACCTTTGCATTTTCTTCGAGATCTTCTCTGGTGCTCTCAGCTCTATCCACTTCTAATTGCGATATTTCAGCAGCTTCTTTTGCTGATTTCAATTTATCAGCTAAGATTGCCTTTTCTAAATCTCCAGCTTGCTGTAATAATTTTGCCCTTTCTTGGAGATCCTTACTTTCATCTTTTGCAGCCAGTCTCAATTCCTCAATCTGTTTCTTTCGTGCTGCTTGAACTGTAATCAAATCAATATTTCTATCTCTTAATTTGTTCATACGGTTCTCAAGCTCAATTACTAGTTTAATCTCACGTGCGATTTCATCTCCTACTCCTTTTACAGAATTTGTAATATCATCAAAACCGCCAGCAAAATCACCTTGAATGATTTTGACTAATCCACCAAAGAAAGCAGCAAGGCGATCAACTACAACATCTACAAAAGCGCCTAGTGCTGCCATTGCTTTAGATGTAAGATCAACCCCTTTCTGAGTTTTACTAAAGAAGGCCACTGCAGAACCCAAAAGAACAACTAGCGCACCTATACCCGTACTAATTAACGCAAGTCTGAATATTTTAAGAGCTGCACTTCCTAATCCAGTAGCTACAGTTTGAGCTTTCTGAGTAGCTGTCATACCGGATAGTCCAGAAGTAGCCGTTCGATATCCTAAAGCAATACCTTTCAAGTCTGATTGTATTGCCTTCATTACTGGACGTGCTACTGATAGTATCTGTGTAACTGTTGAAGATGCACGACCGAAAAGAGTAGTTTTTCCAATGGCTTCCTCAAAACCTTCAGAATAGTTTCCGACATTTCGAGTGTTATCACCTACGCCTTTTTCAAGCTCCTTTACTCTCGTTCTTAGCTCAAGCGTTTTTTTAGCTAGCTTGTCGGCCTGCACAGAATTTGCTCCATAAAGAGATGCTTGTTTTGACCATTCCTTATTGATTACAGAAAGTGCAAGCCTACCTTGCTCAACTGTTTTGATCTCTTTGCCTTGTATATTGATAAGCTTTGAAAGCTGCTGTTGTGATGAGTTGTACTCACTTCTCAAACTCTTTTGAGTAGCTGCCATCTTCACGTATGTTTCAGATGAAGTATCTCCTGATCTCTTGAGGTCCTTTAATGATGATGATACCGAATCGAGTTGAACCTTCAGATCTTTGGATCTCTTTAGGACCGCATCTGTATCGATGTCTAGTTCGAATAATTTGATTAGTTCTGCCATTGTAGCTAGTTTAAAAATTTAGTTGGTGTGACTTTTAACAATATGATCTGTGTGAATTTTTCAATGATTTCATCAGGATCATTAGTAAGAAGGAATATGTTTGTTACATCCATCTCGAGAGCTTCTGAGTTCAAATACTCATTCAGTTTATCTTTTTGCTCCTTATTCAGCTTCACGTCATTTTCGGCCCAATCAAGAGCATCTTCTCTGAAGTGCTCAAAGTTCACAACATCTCCGTGCTGTAGTTTTCTTCTTTTGCTCATAATTGAAATCCAAATTGATCCGTTGTATCTTCTTCTTGTTGTTCTTCGTCTACTACTACCAAAATATCGACTAGAAAGCGCTCGAACCATCTAGCAACAGCAATAGGATCCTGAGTAGCTGCCATTCTTGCAACTTTTGCTTTGAGTCTTATATTCTGATCTGAAGTAAGATGTTTTACAATCACATTTTTAGAATCTAGATCTTTCACTTTTGAAGCGATTCTCAAAACTCTATTTTGATACTGTTGAGTATTTACTTCGTTCTCGAAATATGATCTATAATTCAACTTATTTTCTTCCTCTTGTTTCTGCATCGTTACTTGTATTTTACTAGATTCAATGATAACAACACATTACAGCCACTTATCAAATCCCTATATAGGTACTAAACCCCATTTTTTACATTCTTACAGTTGTGATGGTAATCACATTATTGACTTCTATTGTAATTCTTGAATCAGGCTCAAGGTTATAGGCAATAAAATGCAATATCAATCTATTAGCTTAGGCAGCTTCACACCCTAAACCCTTGCTATTGCTGACTTTTTTAGGAAAATAGAAATCTGTTTTTTTATTACTCCTCATCTGGTATATGCTTTAAAAGTGTTGATATGTGCTGATTTTTGTTAATAAGTGAGTCAAAAAACTCTGAAACGATGATCATCCAGCATTCTGCAACAATCGTTTTTTTAGAGTTTAGTGCCTTCTCTCTCTGACATTTGTTTTCCGATGGGTATGGATGATATCGTTTCTTTTCAATACTAGCTATTGCTTTTTCTCTCACGCTTGCTTTGTCTACTTCAGATATATCTTCATACTTTGGGATCAACTCTAAGAAAATCAGTAATTCTTTCAATCTTAAAGAGTTCTTGAGCTTAGATGGTGAATATTTATAATCATCAAATTTCCTTATCACTTCAGACTTGGCTAGTATTCTCTTATCATCCTCTGTCATAGTCACTTCAAGATTCTGTTTAGATTTTATTGCTCCAGATCTTTGGGGAGTGTTACGTATTTCTTGTCTCCATTTGATGTACTTATTCATTACAATTGCTGCATACTCAGCATTAAACAGTTGATAATGTGCTGTGGGTTCTCCGTGGTAGCCGTGACGATCTATTTGAAATGCGTAGTTAATCTCTTCGATAGAAAGAGCATTAAATCTATTAACCAACATTATGGCGATATCAGTCTTATGTACATCGTGCACTGCTTCTTTGATGCCAATTAAGCCAGCTTGTATAGCTATAACCTTTACAATATCTCTAGTTCTTACCTCCGGGGATATTTTACTTATTGAAACTTGATTTTTTATATCATTTACGAACTCTCGACTAGACAGCTTCGATGGCCCCAGTGTTTTGCTCGAAGTGTTTGAAACCTCTTGGGATTTCTGAATTGTTTGGATTTGTGTTTCCATTTTCTTTTGATTTTTGTTGTGATTTACTCTCTTCTCTAGCAATCCATTGCATAGCGCTTGCTTTCCAGTTTCTTACTATTTTTCCTTTATATTTCCATTCTAATTTCTCTTGATGAAAAAAGAATTCCTTTGCAAATGAATTTTCTCTTCCCCTTAGTTTTTCGATAGTATTCTTTTTTACAAAATCAATAACGACATCTAGTGAGGGTGGCTGAAAGCTCTCTCTATTTGGTTTTATTGGTTTAAGGTTAGATGGTTTTATTGGTTTATCTATGAGTACAGTACTGTATGCTTGCCGACTATCGTACTGTATCATTGCCATATCAAGTACCGACTTATCTACTGTATCAATTACTGACTTAAAAATTGATGCGGTAAAAAGAGAAATAATATTAGATGTATTTGCGTTTTTTGATTTCTCTATGAGATTTACAAAACCCCATTCAACTAGATCGTGAAAAGCTTTGTAATAGGTGTTTTTAGATTTTATACCCGTTGCTTCCATAGCGTGTCCGGTAGGAAATCCAAACTTCTCTTTCCAGCCTAAACGATTGCATTTTTCGACCATAAAGAAGAAGATGATGCCGTGGGTAGGTTTAACTCTATCGGGATTCTCAAAAGCAAAGTCAAACCACTTTCGCGAAAGCACATACCCGTTAAGTATTGGCTTAGAATCACCTGTATTCTGTATCTTTGACATATCTTTTGATTTTGGATTATTCTAAAAGCATAAACCCTGAAGGTGTTGTGACCTCAGGGTTTCTTTATTTATGCCATGGACATTGATAGTTTGCTGGCTTTGCGTTGCACCTCTTCTTGAGAAGGAATCCTGTTTCTTAACATCCAGCTATCAAGATCTTTGCGCTCAAAATAAATTGTTCGACCGTCAGGCTTGTAAAATGTAATAAGATTAGCGCTTGTTTGTTTGTACATATGAGATTTAGATTTACCCACGTACATACAGCCCTCTTCAAAAGTGAGTACTGTTTTAAGAAAGAATAATTTTTTGACTAATTCATTCGGAATATTTGAATCCATTTACTTTGTAATTAGAATGTACAAAGACCTTGCGCAAAGTCACACTATTGCTTAGTGATGGTTCAAATTTAGAATAGATACTTAAAGATAATGCTTCACCTTACTTAACTCGTGAAGGTGAAGGTGAAGTAGAAATCTTATCAGACACTGATCTGATTATGATGTCAATACTATTTTTATTTGAAATTGAGGTAGTTCCATTTTTAATCTGATTAGCTACTTCTTTATGATTTATTGATTTGTAGTCAAAACAGAATTGTAACTGCTTCCACTTAAAATAATTTACCTTGATTATTCCGCTATCTACCAAACTTTGAAGTATATAAATTAAGGAAGAAGGTGTGTCTAACCATTTCACTTTCTCATAATCTATTACACCAGAAAATATCTTTTTAAACTTAGGTAGTTTACATATAATACTTCCGTTCTCAATTAGTCCCTTATGTAGCTCATTCAGGCCAACTTGATGGATATCTAACCACTGTAAGGATTTCATCTTAGTTTTGGACAGTTTGTAACTAGCGTTGAGCTCAATTTCTTTGGCATACTGCCTTAACACATTTCGTATAGATCTAGACTGAATTTCGGCTAGTCTTGTTTGGTAAACAATATCTTCAATACTTTCAAGTTCCTTAAGTAAATTCACTTGATTTTGTGCTTCCTTTTTATCTTTAAAATCAAAATCAATAGCCTCTATCAAACAAGTTGCAACAAAATCAATTCTTTCAGTTTTTTTATTTCCATTTTGAGCATATTTTTCAAAATGAATTCTATATTGTGTATTTGCTCTTTGATACCAACTGTCCATGTTACCGTAAGTTTCAATTTTACGTGACATATAATTTGACAACATCTCATTCAAATGATCTTCATTTAAGCTCTCTGATTGAATCTGCTTACATTCTACTTCAATTTCATAAAGCGCAATCCCCTCAGCTAAATTCTCATTTCTCTCTATAACTCTTGCAAGCTGTTCTTTAGTAATCATACTTTAAAAGATGGTAAATTGTTAATAGCTTCGTCTTTAAGGCGATCTACGTGATTAAGGTACTTTAGAGTAGTTTTTGTACTGGAATGGCCCATTGCATCAGCTACACTTTTTAAGTTAGCACCATTCATTAATAGAAGTACTGCAAATGAGTGGCGCGAGCAATAATATGTGATTTTCTTATCAATATCAGCTCGTTTTACCCAGTTCTTAAGGTTCTTATTTACGGCAGTGTCAGATATTCCTTTTAAATCAAAAACTAAATCATCTTTATCTCCAGGATCACCCATTAAAGAAAGTGTTACAGAGCTAAGTTGATTATCAATTTTACTATCCGTTTTACTCCTATTTATAACTAATCTTTGCTTTTTAATATGACCCCAGGTTAGCCTTCTTATTTCAGACAGTCCAAGCCCAGTATAACAACAAAAAAGAAAAGACCTTTTTACAGCATCATTACCACAATAAGTATTGTACAGCAATCTTATCTCATCAATCTCAAGAATTTCTTTTGAAAGTGTATCGCCCTTATTTGGATTACTAAAACGGATGTCAGCTGTTGGAAGTTCTTTTATAATTCCCTTATTTTTAGCAGCTTTAAGAAGCTTTTTAAAACGAGTTATATAGTTGTGAGGTGTTTCTCCGGATAAGCCAGCATTATGAGTCAAATAATCAAAAAAACGTTGCATCAGATCTGGTGTAATATCAGTCACTTTTAAATTGTCCCTACCTATAAAATCTTTGAACTTTTTTACTGCTGCTTCAATCATTCGCCCATCTTTTTTGAGATAGTCCTTAAGATACATTTCAGAAAAATCAAAAAAATTAATTTTTTGAATATGCTTAGGAGTATAATTTGACCCCCCTGATATGATTTCAATTTCTTTTTGAGCTGCTCTAGCTTCAGCAATACGCTGTTTTTCTTTTTTCGATTCTGTAGAGTCTTTTGAAGGACCTTTCATTACAGTTTTTATTCCTAGAAACTCATAAGATCGCTGGCCATTATGGTATATATCTAAATAATAACTTTTCCCTCCATCTTTTAGCTTCTTAGTTCTTAGCTTGACACTCATAAAGTAACATTTGAGTAACAAAGTAACAAATAATTAATGACACTTAAAGCAAATCAATTCTTAAATGACAAACAAAAACCCATTAAATACAGCACTTTAGAAACTTATAATTACTTAAAGAAAACAAAGTTCGATTCCCACTTTCGGTACAAGAAAGCCTTTATCTCACAGATAAGGGCTTTTTTATTGCTCCATATCTTTAAGTTGTATACTCAACGCCTTTGTAGACAACTGCACCTCTACAAGTGACAAAAT